>Ga0115000_10002737_pt1 | contig 14970 bp, 12 predicted proteins | sample ArcticOcean_MG_C_6_FD_89690 | JGI IMG/M metagenome (GOLD analysis project Ga0115000, IMG submission 89690) | Marine microbial communities from western Arctic Ocean - ArcticOcean_MG_CB8_128 | ecosystem: Environmental > Aquatic > Marine > Oceanic | place: Arctic Ocean: Canada Basin | collected...
ACTTCTCCTATTGTTAGAAGAAGTCATCAGCATCTCGTTGGCCTCGTCGATGTTCTCATCGGCTTGCGAGACGCCGACGATGCGTCTCATGGTGGGTGAGGCGAGAGAAAGAGACCAATACGAGTAAAGTCTTCTTAAATTTATGATGTTGAAACCACCCACGCGAAAGTTTTTTTTTGGGGGGTTTTGTTCGTTCGGTTGCCTTTTTTTTTGTGTTGTGGGTGCCGGGTGTGAAAAGAAGGTGCACACTTTAAAATGACAAAGGTGCACACTTTTTAAATTATTTTTACGTACGAGTACTGTTTTAACCAAATCATCATTTAACAAAAGTGAAAAAAAAAATATACGGAGAACAACCGGCGAACGAGGAGACGAGAGTGTACGCAGAATTTAAAAGAACCTCGAAAGAGCATAAAATGAACGCATAACGTTTACATTTTCTACAGAAAGTGATAAAAGTACACACGTATTTACTTTGAACGCGTGTATTTCTACGATAAGATGTATATACGCTCGACGTCGCGCGCGTTCAAAAATCTTCTTCTCGAAAAGACTTCACCGAAAACATCGATCGCAGAAGACGGATTGAAGCGCTTTATCAACCTGGAACGTATCCAAACGATGAAAGAAGAGCAGAAGCGATCACCTCGAATAACTTGCGTGACATTATTCGCGCGTATACAGCTATTTCACACCTCTCGAACGGAGCGCGTTTGAACGCGATATTTTCGTCGCCCTTCTCTTGTCGGTGATAAAAAACAAGTTTCGACAAACGGTGCGAACGAAGAGGTTTTTGGAGTTTTGAAGGCTTACAAAACACCAAGCACGAACAACTAACACCAGACGTATCGTTGCGATTCAAATTTACGTTTCCTTTCGTCCATCTGTGCGCTCTTCTCGCGCGGTTTCTAAACAGTTTTTGGTGTGAAAAAAAGCAGTTTCGTGAAAACAAAAATCGGATTTTTCTTTTCGCGCGTTTTTTCGAGAGTTTTGTTTTCTTCGACACTTTCGTTTTTGTGCGTCGCCTCTCTTTCTTCATAAATCCTTCTCCTTCTTCTTCGAAAGCGTCACGCGCGAAGAACAAAATCCGATTCGAACGCCTTGATCGCGTTGAATAACATACGATCTGTACGTTCTTCGTTTTCAGGTATCCGTAATCTCGTATTAAGTCCACGGCGACCACGTTTCCACAAAATCGCAACAGCTTGTAGGATTTTGAAGGCGGGAATTTTTTAGACGCCAAAACGCATCGAGTTTACGCGCGTAGTGTGAGAGCGCGTCGATCGCGACAAAGATTGAAAGAACCAATATTTGGAGTTCTGATCATCTCTAGTTGATCAACCGAGAAGATGTTTTCGCAAGACTACTCGCAACAGTCCTCCGCGCACGCGTTTCCGACGACAAATGAGCAACTTTTTTGCAACGGAAGAAGCCTTGAGGGAGGCGAAGGGGCGAAGTTTTCCAAGAGCCACGAAGAGACACCGTCAGCACCTTTGCCTCAACAGGGCGACACGAAAATAGAGACGAAAACAAAGAAGTTGGTCAGTCGCCAATCTGTGTCTTCGGAACATAGCGGAGACGAGCTCTTCTGTTTGGATGATCCGAACGAGGGAGAAGGATTTGGTACGTTCGGTGGGGGTGCTAGGAACGCGCGCGCGGTGAATGGGGTGATTCGATTGCAATCGTTCACGGAAAGCGACGAGGAATATCGATGCGAAGATGATCGACGCGACGCCCTTTCAGATTTTCAAGAAGAAGAAGAAGAAGAGGAAGGAGCAAAAAAATATCAACAAAAATATCAACAACAATGGAATAATAACAATACTTTTACCGCGGTTAGAAGAGGTAAAACGGTTCGCGATCTCATAGAGCGGATCATAGAATTTAGCACCGAGCCGCAAATCTCGGTTTGGGAGGACGTTTTGCTCGATTTACGAAGGAAAGAAGACGAGGACGCGCGCTTCGTTTTGGACGTGAACGAGGCGAGACACTTGCAATTTCGAGTGCCACTGGTGGAGTGGATTTTGGACGTGTGCGCGGAAGCGCAGTTTGGTCCGGCCACGGCGGATGTGGCCGTGGAATACATGGTACGTTTATAGTCATCGTTCGTGCTTTTCTTTCTTCTTCCGATCGGTCTTTTGTGCGTCGAACACACGCGCGCGCGCGCGCAGGAGGAGGAGACCCATTTTTGTTTTGCTTCTCCTTTTTTTTTTGCAAAAAGCCCCGCGAAAAGGCAGAAAAAGTCGAAAATATCTTTTCGAAAGAAAAAAATCTCGGAAATCTCGGGGCTGCCTTTTTGCCTTTTTTCAAAAAAAGTTTAGAGGAAACTTTAATTGATGAAAAAAGGACAAAACTATAAGACGAGTGTCTCTGTCGATGATAAAATAAAAATAATACTGACGACTCAATCTATTCTTCTCTTTTTCTTCAATTCATTCAATCAACAGGATCGAGTACTTTCCACTGTCATGGTTCCAAAATCTTCCTTGCAGTTGGTAGCGTTGTGTTGCATACAAGTCGCGGCGAAGTATGAAGAGACGGAGGAGTTAGTCCCGAGTCTTTCCAAGTTGAGATATTTCAGCTCGAATATTTATTCCGTGGATATCATTCGAAAAATGGAATTGGCCGTGTGCGTGGAGTTGAAATGGTCCATGGGCGTCGTGCGACCGAGTCACTTCATCGAGGCTATCTTGGCTTTAACCAGAATGCCGGACGGTGGTAACGTCGAATGGGCGCAGATTTCCGATAAGATTGAAGACGTGAGCTATGCGATGTACCACGCGATCGTTTCAGAGGCGGAAGTTTCTTCAGTCAAACCGTCTCGACTTGCCTTGGCGTGCATTTGTGCCGCGAGATTACAATTACAGAGCGAAGGTTTTCTCTATAGTGAACCGATGTTGACGGATGATTTGAAATTGGCCGTCGGCGACGATTCTTGGTTGGCCACGAACAAACTCGAGTTATTTTCGCGAAATATCTTGGAACGATACAATTCATCCACGAGTGAAAATCAGCAGCAGCAACAACAACAACAACAACAACAACAACAACAACAACTGTATACAAACACCGGTGATAGCAACAACGCATACGCTGATAACAAGGATGTTGACGACGTAAATAACGTACCATCGTTTTCGTCTCAAGCTTCTTCGCAATACGATCACGCGAGTCTAGAAGAAGAGGAGGAGAGAAAAGAGGAAGATGATGACATGGCGTACGAAGACGAAGAGGAGGCAGGCGAAGAAGGCGATGGCGACGACGGTATCGAGTGTGATGACGATGATGACGATATTTCTCCGTACAACGTAAATTCGATGATGCGACCGCCAACGGGAGACAACGACTCCATCGCCAAGCAACGACGATCAAAAAATCTCGTCCATATGAATGTTGAAATGATGATGGATAAGGATCATCCGAAGTCGCTCGCTTCACATGCGGCGTCTTTTGATTCTATGATTGATATTATATCGCCAACGTCGCCTTTGGATGGACCATGGTTCTAGTGAATAGAAATAAAAACGGGGGTGAAAGTGTTGTAGAGCGTGAGTTTTCGAGAGAGAAAACTACAGCTTAGCGTGTTATGTGTAAGAATGTGTATGTAATGAATATAGATATTACAATTTCGATAATATCGAACAATTATGCTTTCCTATGTGTATATACGTTTCTTTCGCGTGCGTGCGTGCATGCATATTATAAAATATGATCTTGTACAGGTAATTCTTCTAAGTCTACTCTACTTCTAGTCTGCTCTAATGCCTCCGGGCGTGATTGAATAGGCGCAACTGTTTCTCTCCGCCGGATTATCCCAACGGACTATGCTGTTCTTACTGTCCCTTCTGTCTAAAAGTAGTCTCTGCGTTACGCATTTCGACCACGGTAGAGGCAAAAAGTCTTTGTGCTTCGTACCAATCGGATCGAGCTTGGTCGTCGTTTTCGTGCATAGAAACGTGACACGTCGCTTACGAGCTATGGTTAACATTTTTTGCCCAACCGAAAAGTGCACGTTTTGTAAATTAAACGGCGCGTTCTTATCGCGACGGGATGCGCGGTCTATCCAATAAAATGCGGCCACATTGTCGACGAGTACCAACCTTACCGGCGTCATGTTATTGTTGTTGTTGTTGTTATTGTTATTTCTGTTACTATTCTCTAAATGTTGCTCAGATAAACTCGGAAACTGCATGAACTTCTCGTCCTTTTCCATAATAGTTAAACACTTGAGCAAATCAATGTTCGAATAACACCGCATCAATCGAAACCTAGATAACGAAACGTTATGACAGTCGTCAAATATAGATTCTCTCGTGATGACGTTCTCGGGCTGTTGTCGTTCTTCATTTTCGACGTCTATTCCTTGTTTTCCTTCGCGATGGTGAATCTGTAAACGCTCCTTAATCCTCGCCTGTAACACCTCTAAAAACCGTAACGTGTCAAACTTCCCGTCTAAATCGATTAAAACGCATCCTCTCTCGCTCCCGTCGAACGGGATGTTGTGTAAGACTTTCGGTAATATCGCACCCACGGCAGTTTGAATCAGCAATTCAGTCTTCCCACTTCCACCCAACCCGCACGCTTCGATAACTTGCGAATGTTTCAAGGATTTGTGTTGGTCTAAAAAAGACAAACCGGTGTTCAGAGGTTCAATCTTTGATCTCGCGAATATGTCTGCGCCTTTTATACGCGTCGTGTCGAATAGAACGAAAATAAGAAAAGAGAGTAAAGAGTTTGATGAGTCAGTTATACATTTTCAAAGTCAGTCTGCGTTAAGTACGTAAAGAGGACCAAAACGTGATGAGAATAAAAAGAAAGAGAAGGCAATCGATACTATCGCTCTACTCACCGGTCTCGTCCGCTCGGAGAAACTCCAACAGAGCGGATTTCGTCGTCGTCTCCATTGTGTGGTTATTATTCCTTTACTATACGAACTTAACGTGTCGTAAGTTATGAAAAAAATCGTCAAAAACTGCTTCAACAAAAATATGAAAGCACTCGTTACGACGATATCATCTGCTTCATCATCATCATCATCATCATCATCATCAAAGAAGACAAGTAAGAAAAAGCTCGCGTTGGTCACGGGTACGACCGATGGTATTGGCAAACACAGCGCTCGAAGATTAGTGGAGGAAAATATAGACGTCATCGTTCACGGGAGAACGCAGGAGAGAATCGACAAAGCCATCGAGGAGATTTCTAAAGCCAGCGCTGATAAAGGGAAAGTCGTCGGCGCGATTTTGAGCGATTTGAGCACTTTAGAAGGCGTGGAGAACTTGTTCGATAAAGTTTCGAAAGACGTGGTGGAGAAAGAAGGCAGAAAGCTGGACATTGTAGTGCAAAATGCGGGCGTTTTCCTTCCAGAGCGTAAAGTGAACGAGAGGAAAATAGAGTTGACGTTTCAAATCAACGTCTTGGCTCCTTACATGTTGAACTGTTTATTATGGAACAAAAACAGCATGGATATGAACGCTCGAATACTAAACGTGGCGTCTATTTCGCAAACGAGTGGGGTTCAGTTAGACGATTTGACGTTTGAGAAACAATGGAGCGATCATTGGTCCTACTCTCACTCGAAGACGTGCATGAAGAGCGTAAGTTTTGAGATGTATTTAAGAATGATGAAAAACAGCGAGAATGTGAGAACGATACTAACGTGCGATCCTGGAACAGTTAATACCAAAATGTTACTCGCTGGCTGGGGTCCTTGTGGCGTGCAAGTGTACGACGCGAACGATCAGTTCGAGTTAGTCACGAACGATAAGTTCACGTTGCCGCAGAACAACGGCGGATACTTCGTGAATCGAAGACTATCGCAGGAGGCGAAAAGCTCCCCGGAGACGAGGTTGGTTTGGGAGACGTGTAAAAGAGAGACCGGCGTGACGTTCGAGTTTGACGTTTGATTGATGCATGATGTAATGGTAGATAGTTAGAATCGTAGAAGATGTTATTATTATCATGTAAAAAAGTGTAGTTCGCCTCTTCGCTTCACAAATGCCAACTTTTTCTCTTTCGTGTCATCACCACTTCATTTATAGAGAGCAAAAACATCACCCGTAAATAAAATGGCGTGGGGTAACGCTCGCTCGCGAACGAACGCGTCTTCTTCGTCATCATCTTCTCAGTTTCGCGGACGCAACTGGGCCGCCGCCACCAACAAACACGACGACGACGGAGGAGGTGGTTCGCAATCTAAACTGAAAGGTTTGAAATCCTCATCGTCTCACGGAGGAGATTCCATCGTACAGTTTTTGCTCCGATCGAAATCGTTGCCGCTGTGGTTTGCCATCGTCTGTTGCATAGGGTTAGTTCTGTACGTTCGACCGCAGATTTCTCCCCTTCATCATCACTCTTCATACCTTCATCACCGTGAAAATACGGAATATAATTACCACTCGGAGAAAGAACACGAAGTCGATTTGCGACGAGCGGTGACGAAAAACAACAACAACAATAATAAGGAAGAAGATGACGACGACGAAGAAGAAGATTTAGGAGAGTCGTCGAAGAAACACGCGTCGACGGCGAAAGCTGCGGCGGCTAAAGCGCAGAAGATTGTCCGCGAAAGGTCTTCCACCGGTGGTAACAGTGGTGGTGATGAGAAGACTACGAAGAATAAGATAGCAGCAGCAGGAGGAACAATAACGGCGAGTGCTGCAGGCGCGAATAAAAAATCCGCAAAATGTCAAGCACAATTAGACGGTGCTCGAACGTTTTATTCTGGAGTATCGCCCGTGCTCCCGGTGTGTAATTCTTTGAGACAGAAACCGGTATTTGATTTCGATGGAGAGTTGAATGACGCGCCGACAGTGAAGTTTGGGAAAGCGGTGAAAGTATTTTCATTCAACGAGACGTATCGGTATGCGCACATGGTTACCGCGGCGGCGTTACCGAACGATGTTATCGTGGCCGCGTTCCAAGCCGCGCCGAGTTTACAAATGGAAAACGGACAAACAAAGTTCGCCGTGGAAGGTTTACCGGACCAAATTATTTTATACTCGGTTTCCAAAGACGGCGGTAAATCGTGGAGCGGCAGCAAAAGAGCGCCAGTTGGGAACGAAGGGAGAGCGGTGTGGGCACCGGTTTTACACTACGACGAGAAAGCGAAAAAGTTGATGTTGTTTTATGCGGCGTCGGAATTGTGCGTCAAACATTACGCGAAGCCAGTTCCGAGATCGGATCCAGGAGGACACATCAAGATGATTGAAATCGATAACTTTGGCGAGGATGGGAAGGTTGTCGATGAAGGCGCTTGGTCAGCTCCGAAGATGGTGTACGAACAAAAACGAGGAGAAATGCCGTATTTAATCGCGAACAAGCCAATCAAAGCTTCGAACGGTGATTTGATTTTGCCATTCTGGCAAGAATATAACTTCAAATACGAAAGCTCGGATTCGGCCAATCCAAACGACGACGAAGATGATAGTAATAGCGATAATAGTAATAACGCAGGTGCGTGCGTAACGAGATCTTACGCGGAAGGTGAATGTCCGCCAGATAGAGAAACCATTTCTGGAGTACTCATATCTTCCGATAATGGGAAAACGTGGACAAAAAAAGGTGACATCAGACATCCAAAGACGAGTTTGTTGGAAGGCGCGATTGCTGAAATCTCGGCGTTACCGCAAGGATCGGATGAACCACAACCGGCGTTGACAATGCTCTTTAGAACAGATTGTGGATGTGTGTTTCGATCGATGTCGTTCGATTTCGGTGCGACGTGGTCGGATCCGCATCCATCGCCCGGAAATTTACCAAACGTCAACACGAAGTTGGACATGACTTCGTTGTATCCAACAGGTCACTTAGCGATGGCCTTTAACAATCATCGACGATGGGAACACATAGGAAGTAAAGAGCATCCGTGTAAATTGTGCCGAACGCATTTACACTTTGCGTTGAGCTCGAATGGCGGTGAAGATTGGACCACTGTCGCGGCCTTTGATGACTTAGTTCAACCGGATGTTCGAATTCACTACCCGAGTATTTTGCCATTGGGTAGAGGCGATAACGTTCGGGATGACCGCGTTTTGGTTTTGTATTCCAAGTTTTTCTTAGGAAAGTGTAAGGAGAGTGAGAAAGGTCAATCGCCGCTGATTTGTCCAGGCTTTAACGATCCAACGCAAGGTATCCTCGCGAGACGAGTCGATACGCACTTACTCTTTTTGGGTAACCTTTCGCCTTTGACAGCGAAAACAACCGTGAAAGGCACTCCAGAAGACCCACACTCTAGACCAGATCCGTCCGATACCGTCTCGTTGACGGTTTTGAGACAGTTTCTCACGTGGTGGAAAGAAAAGAACGTGCCAGCCGATTATCCAGCGACGAAAATGAAACCAGACGCGCTGCAAGAAGGCAGAGGTTTCGTTCGAATCAAAACCATGCGAAGAAAAAACATAGCGAGTAGATTTTGGGACAAAGTCGTGGATTCGTTACATGACAGGTTTGATTTAAGACGAGTCGGTGGAAGCGCGTTTTACCGAAGACACAAGCGATTGATGAATGAATTTTCTTCAATGGCGGACGACGTTCTCGCGGTTTTAGGCGTGGATAAGAAACCAGGAGCAGATGGAGCGGATGGCGGCGAAGAAAGTGAAGAAGGAAAGTAGAAATAGCTATAGCTCTTTAAGCTTCTGCAGTCTGCTTTATAGCTTTTTAACAGCGCGTTAAAACTAATAACTCTCTAACTAAACTAAATGAAATCCGAAGCGCGCCGTGCTTGCCTTCTTACTAACTCTTCGCTCGTATTCGCGCCTACGATGACGTTTGGCGCTTCGTCCTCATAGCCCCCTTTTTGTTTACTATTGCTATCTCCATCCTCGCCGCTATCATCTTCATCCATTTTTACTCTACTCACGGACGCAATGAATACTAATAACATGAACGACATCAACACCCCTAACCCTTTATTCACGTCCACGCTCTCTTTCTCTATGAATTCGTATTTTAACAACACGTGTTTCGGCCACTCGCTTCTTCGCGCCAAAGTGGACGACCACTCCTCAGCGAGCGCTTCATAATGTTGTTGATGTAACTGTTTCTTCGCTCCTTTCCTCTCAATGAAGGATGATTCACTCTTCACGTTCACGATGTATCCGGCGTGGTGTGTGAACGTGAACGTAATCATCGGTATCTTCTTCTCTTTCCCCTTCATTGTCGTTGTTCGCGGCGGCGAAACAGAAGAAGAAAAACGTAACGGCATCCACACCGTAAAATGTCTCTCGTTATCGAAGGCAAACTGTATCTTAATCTCGTTTGATGATTGCTCTTTTCCCTCCTCCTCTTCTTCCGTCGTCGTCATCAACGAATGCGAGGTTGGTTTCTCCACTCTGTACGCGACCATTTTATTCCTCCCAAAGCTCGGACAGTGCTTCTCCAAAACGTCCATCCATTGCGTTCGTTGCTTGGACGATTTCAGATGCATTCGACTGCTCGTCGGAACGATATCCCCGCGATGTAAGTCACCATTTACGAGTATTGTTGCAATAATTGATGATTGACACGTTATTAAGAAGAAGAAGAACGAAAGATGAGGAGGAGGAGGAGGACGAGAACGAGAACGAGAACGAGAACGAGGTCCCATTTTTTTTTCCTCTTCTTCTCTTCTTCTCTTGTGTGTCGTATTTCTTCGATGTGAGAGTTGAGAAAAGAAGAGAAAGTCTACACGAGTAGAAGTCTCTTCATTAAGTATATTATTAGTACACAAACCACTTTCACCACCACCACCACCAACAACAACAACGCACACAAAACATACATAAATATACACACACAGAGCGTATATATAGTAGTATGGACGAAGAATACGACGCCATCATCCTCGGCACCGGTTTAAAAGAGTGTTTATTAGCCGGCGTTCTCTCGAAAGAAGGGTACAAAATCTTGCACTTAGATCGAAACGCGTATTACGGAGCGGAAAGCGCGAGTTTAAATCTGAAGCAACTTTTCGAGAAGTTTCGTCCCGAGGAGTTATCATCAGCGAAAGAAGGAGAGAATTCGTCGAAGGAGAGTGAAAAAGCATTCGAGGAGAAGTTGAAAGAGAAATACGGTCGATGGCAGGATTGGAACATCGATATGGTTCCGAAGATGATGATGGGAAACGGTTTACTGGTGAAACTTTTAGTGCACACGGGAGTGCACAACTACGTCTCGTTCAAAGCGTCCGAAGGGTCGTACGTGTTTAAACAAGGCAAGTTGTTTAAAGTTCCAGCGACGGATAAAGATGCATTGCGGTCGCCGTTGATGGGAATGTTTGAGAAGTTACGCGCGAGGAGTTTCTTCGTGTTCGTACAGGACTACGACGAAACGAGAGTGGAGACGCATAAAGGATACGATTTGAGGACAATGACGTCGAGACAGTTGTACAAAGAGTACGGGTTAGCCGACGAAACGATCGAGTTCATTGGACACGCGCTGGCGCTGTATACGGACGAGAGGTACATGGATTTTCCAGCCATCCATATGGTCAAAGCGGTCAAATTGTACGAAGAGTCTTTAGCGAGATTCAACACCGGGAGTCCGTATATTTACCCGTTGTATGGTTTAGGAGAACTGCCGCAAGGCTTCGCGCGATTATCCGCCGTATATGGTGGGACGTACATGCTGAATAAACCAGACGCGGAAGTGAAATGGAACGAGGAAACTGGAGAGGCCATCGGAGTGAGCGCGACGATGGAGGACGAAACCGTCGGCGCCGGAGAAGGAGAGGAAAAGAAGGGCCCGCAAGTTGTCACGGCGAAGGCAAAGCATGCGATCGTCGGGGATCCGTCTTATTTTCCTAAACATAGCGTTCAAGTCGGCTCCGTTGCCAGGGCGTTGTGCTTTCTCTCGCACCCGATCGATAACGTCGAAAACGCGCACTCGGTACAAATCATAATCCCGGCTTCGCAAGTCGGTAGGAAGAACGACGTGTACGTTTTTGGGTGCTCGTACATGCACAACGTGTGCGCGAAAGGACGTTACGTCGCATTCGTGAGTACAAACGTAGAAACTGCAAACCCGGAGCAAGAATTAGCGTCTGGTTTATCGTTGTTAGGTACGATTGACGAAAAGTTTGTCCACATCTGTCCCATCATGGCGCCGACGACGGACGGGATAAAAGAAAAGGCGATTATTAGTCGAGGGTACGACGCGACCACGCACTTTGAATCGACCGTTAGAGACGTGTTAGACATGTATAGAAGAGTGACTGGGAAGCAGTTAGATTTGAGTCAAATCGATGCGAACGAAGCAGCCACAGAATAAGAAGGTTTTTATATTTTAAAATAGAATACATTTTCTTTTCTCATAAAACTGACGAGTCAAAATTCCTTTTTGGGATTGGCTATAATAATGATATGTTGATTTTATATAATAGAAGGATAAAATCTTCTTACTCTCAAGTCGCTCTTCCAAACGGGTTTTGCAGCCGACTCAACATTGCGGAATTGCGCCCAGTCGTCCGAGGAGTTTCGCCCAGAGCGGATAAGAGCGTGTTCAACTCATCTTTCGAAAACGCCGGGATGTTGGGAGGTAAATCGCCCGTCGGTGCATCGTGAACAGTTTTCAATCGCTCTTCCAGACTAGATTTCAAAAACTCCGCTTGCTTCGAACTCAACGGCGGCGGTTGAAGACCGGCAAACGGCGTCGCTTTCGTGCCGGCTTCGTCGCCTCTCGGCGTCACCGCTATGATCCACTTTAAAACTTGGTGCATATCCAACACCGGACTCTCTGGAGCCATGTTTGGTAAACCAGAGGCTAAATGCTTGTCTGAAGTTAGTGTATTAAACCCAAACGCGGCTTCAGACGCCGTTGGTGAGAACGAAGCGTTGAGTTCTTTCAACAACTCCAACTCCGCTCCGGTGAGCAAGTTAAAGTTGGGGGTGTTGACTAACGGCGAGAAATCTAATATCCCCGGCGTCGTTCCGTTTCCGTTGAATCTACTACTCGAAGGAACCTTTAACGACGATAAAGACGGTTTGAACCACTTGTCCGAGCCTTTAAATGGCGATAACGTCGACCCAGGCGGTCCGCCTCTTCCTCCTTTAATATCTAACTTCTTCAAGCCCACGCCGCTTGGACCTCCCTTCATGTGCGCCGCCGCCGCTTTCGCCAACGTCGTACCGGTCGGTTTCTTTGCTACGCTCGCCGGCACTTTCTTCTCGTCTTTATTCTTCATCATTTTCTTCGCTACTGTGTTCGTTTTGTTATCCTTATTCTCCGCCTTGTTCGTTTTGTTATCCTTATTCTCCGCCTTGCCGGAAGCTCCACCTTCCAGCGAAGTCGTCGGCATCGTCGTTGTTGGGGGTTTCTTCTTTTTAACTCCACCTGAAGCTGTTCCTCCGCTTTGTTTTGTCATCAAAGCCGCGTATCGATTCTTCACCGCGTTGTCTGTTCGACCACCGACTGCTTTGGCGATTTCTGTCCACTTGTTCCCAACTATCTTGTGTTCTCTCATCAACACCTCGTCTTCCTCTGGCGACCACCCTCCTTGTTTATTATTATCGCAATTCAAATAATTCTGCCATCGTCTTCGACACTGTTTCCCACCTTTGTTTTCCATCTTACTCGCAACAAAGACCCATTTTTTCGGCCCGAATTCCGCGACTAACTTTCTCAGTTGCTCGTCCTCTTCTTCCGTCCACGCCATGTTTGGTTTTTGTTGTTGTTGTTTATACGTTTGATTCGAAATTAACCACCTTCTCTTTGGGTTGACTTTACGTAAAAAGCACCGTTAAAAGCCTCGAGGGAGAAAAAAGAAGGTCAAGAAATTTCTTCTTCTTTAACTTCTTCTTTGTCTTTGTCTCCTTGTTTCAAATGCACGCGCGCGTTTCACGTCTTCCGCTTTATCTCTCTTTCTCTGTGTGTGCGTGTGTCCTCCTCAGGACTGTTGATGCGTACGTTTAGAGAGAGGAGAGAGAGTAAAAAAGTAAAGAGAATTATCCCGAGGCGCGATCTAAAAGACAGACGAAAGAAAGGGGCTAATTATCAAGAGCTGTCAAAAAAAGCAGGCAAAAAAAAATTTGACCTCCGCCCTGCTCTTTCTTCTTTATTTTTATTCAGAGAGTAAAAACAAGAACAATGACAACAACAACAACAACAACAGCAACATGTCTTCGTTAGGGTACGCTCAAAGATTGGCGTGGAAAGAGGACGTCGGTGGGACCTTAGGTTCGGAGGAGATTCATTTTGAAAGCGAGAGAGTGGAACAGTTGGCGAAAGAGTTGGCGGATGTGATACGAGAAGCTGGGAAGATTGATGATGATGATGATGATGATGATACAAAGAAGAAGAAGAAGAAAAAGAAAAAGAAAAAGAAAAAGAAAAAGAAGACGGGTGTCATTGTTCACACGGGCGCTGGCATCAGCACCGCCGCCGGGATTCCCGATTTTCGAGGACCCAAAGGGATATGGACGCTCCAGAAAGCCGGGGAAAAATTACCGACGAGTTCGGTGCCGTTCCCGTTAGCTTCGCCAACTGTCACACACATGGTGTTGTACGGATTGCAAAAAGCCGGGTACATACGATACGTAGTTTCCTGTAACGTGGACGGATTGCACTACCGCAGTGGAATACCGAGAGAGGAAGTCGGTGAATTACATGGGAACTGTTTCGCCGAACGGTGCGAAACGTGCGAATGCGAATACTTTCGCGACTTTGAGATGGAGTCCGTTGGCTTTAAATATACAGGAAGACGGTGTAGACGAAAAGAGTGCGCGGGAAAGCTCCGAGATCAGGTGTTGGATTGGGACGATGCGTTACCGGAACCAGAGCTTTGTAGAGCCGAGAATGAGGCGAAGAAAGCTAAATTAGCGCTCGTGCTTGGAAGCTCGTTACAAATAGTACCTTCGGGCGATTTACCTTTATTGACTATACCGGATGCTCGATATAAGAAACGAAAACGTAGTAGTTTGAGTAGTAGTGGTGGTAAGAATAAGAAACCAGTAACAAGAAAGACAGCAGGAGGGCAGCTCGCCATTGTCAACTTACAAGCGACCGAAAAGATCAATTCGCGGACTTGGTTGTTCACGCGAAAACGGACCAAGTTATGTTGCAGGTGGCGAAATATTTGAATATTGAAATTCCAGACTACGTGAGAAAAGACGCTTTCGGCGTGCGCTACGTGGCGCACGCTTCAAACGAAGACAACGAAGACAAACACATCCATTTGAAGGTTCAAATTGTATCCCAACATTTCGAAAGTGACCACGACATTCCCGTTCCTTGGTTGGAAGATATTGACGTGAAAAGCATTCCAAAATGGGTAAAAGTAAAGAACCTTCAACTGGAAACGAAAAGAGTCGGTGGTCTTTTCGTTTGCAAAACGTTTGAGTTTATGAGAATGTTCTCCGACTTCTTAAACGATGATGACGACGATGGAGAAATAGTTTTCGAAATAAAGCCAAATGCAAGATTAAATTCGAATCCAACCATCTCGACGACGCGTTCGTCTCGAGCTTTGCAAAGACTCCTCGAACGCGTGACAAAGGGCGAAAAGCTCACCCTCTCGAGTTGCGAAGAATCAGAAACTATCGATAACATCGAAACCCACGTGGTTCGGTATCAACAAAATCGTTGAAAAATGTATTATTATAGCAGCAGTAGTAGTAGAGAAATTTAGATCTTAAAGAAAAGCCTCAAAAACAAATAAAGTACTTGATGCTCGTTGCTCGGAGATTGGTTTCGACAATAGTATCATCATCGTCGTCATCGTCATCATCACGCGTGAGGCATCTTTTCAGAACGCACTCTAGTAGTAATAGTAATAATAGTGATAATAATAATATTAACAGTAGCTTGTGCGTGCACAACAAAATGAACAAAGATGAACTACAAAGTCTCTCGTGTAAAATCAACGGAGGTTGTTCTCGAGAGACTCCAAAACTGAGCGAAGAAGAGATCGAAAAGCTACTCGCGGAATACCCGCTGTGGCACAGAATAGGAAAAACGATAATAACGAGGAAATTCACGGCGAAGAACTGGCAATGC
>Ga0115000_10002739_pt1 | contig 14961 bp, 13 predicted proteins | sample ArcticOcean_MG_C_6_FD_89690 | JGI IMG/M metagenome (GOLD analysis project Ga0115000, IMG submission 89690) | Marine microbial communities from western Arctic Ocean - ArcticOcean_MG_CB8_128 | ecosystem: Environmental > Aquatic > Marine > Oceanic | place: Arctic Ocean: Canada Basin | collected...
CGTTGTTCCAAGGCATTGGTTCACCAGCTCCCATTGTAGTGAAGTTGATTGGAGGCGTCATTCCACTCAATTCACCATACATGAACAGGGCAGCTCCAGATGCGGTTGTCAATCCGAGAACTGGATGGTAGAGGATATGTGCTGATTGTTCTGGAGTGAGTGAAATTGCTGTGGCATCGGAATGCCCAGGGAATACACCATCTCCCCAATCGCCGCCTATGTTGAGGGATCTGGTGAGGTATACACGGTTCAATGGATCTTCAGCACCAAAGGTGGTGTTGACAAACAGAGAGGCAGTCATTTCACCAGAGCCACCTAGGAGAATCATTGGTAGTGGGGTTACATCCCCAAACCACGATGCAGTCCAGTTGTATACTGAAACATAGGTTGCTTGGTCCATTCCGTAGGCGGTCATTGCTGCTGATGCTTCCATGCTGAGGAAGTTAGCGAAACCGTATTCAGTGCTGGCATCATTCACTTCGAGAAGGCCTGTGATCACATCATCGCCGTCTCCGAAGAGCATGCCCATAGCACTCATTTCATCCATGGTGATTCCGAGATAGCCGAGACGTGTTGAGACATTGACGGCAGTACCGGTGGCAGCTCCAACTCCGAGAGTTGCATCGCCACCACCAAAGGTTGTTCCGAAGTTACCTCCGATTCCAAAGCACAAGGCGTAATCGTTCGCAACAGTTGCTGACTCATTTGAATCCAAATATTGCCAGATTGAAGCACGTATGGTTGCGTTTTCGGGTGAGGTCGGGTAGGCGTCACAATGACCAGCGAACACCATGGTTCCGACAGCACTGAGGAGTGAAACATCTTCACCAGAGCCAGGCATCAAGGCTTCGTTGAAAGCGTAAGTGAGGTTGGAGAAGTTGGATGTTGCTCCACCGATGTCAGTATAACTGAGACTTACGCCATCGTAAGGAGTGACATTGTTCATTCCACTCTCGTTCATTGCAGCGAAGTATGCGTTGAATTGGTTGAAGAAACTGTCCCCCATACCTGCACTGCCCATTGCTTCATTTCCACCTGCCGCGTTGGCGACAGATACGGCGTTTGCATAACCTGCTGCCACTGCTTGAGATGCAGCAGAACCTGCTCCTAAGGATTCAAGATCTTTGCCAAGCATGCCCACAGTAAATGCGGCTTTTGTGGCTTTCATGATTCCATCAATAGCAAGTCCAGTTGCTCCAATTTGTTGAGGAACGAAAGCAATGTTGAGTTGTGTGATTTGAACGTCACAAGGAACAACAGTATCAGCAGAGCATGCATAGGATGTGTTCTCGTGATAGGTGACTGTTCCGGCGGTTGAATCGTGAGAAGTAAAGGTTCGGTCTGAAGTGATGGTGTAGGTAACCGGTCCAATCTTTTCATGGGTTGGAGCACTACCGTTGGCAACTTCTGCTGCATTGGTTACTGTCCATCCATAGAAGTCTCGGTCTGTTGTCGAGGTCGCCCAGTCAGATTCAATCTCTGTACAATCGTCATTGGCACAAATATCATCCAATGGTTTGGTCTTTGTCGCTTCGATAACTGCGTCTTCTACGCCACCGGTGGAGAGGGCCGAAAGCCCACCACTCAGAAGTAAGCATACAAGTCCTGCAGCAAGCATCGTTTTTGTCGTCATCATTGACATAAAGTGCTAACCGATTCTTATAGCACATAACAGTTGGTGTAGTTTACAACACTTAAGAGCAAGAATGGAACCATTTGTAGAGCGCCGTACAAAACAAGCGGTGCGGTCTTGAATGAGCAGTTCAACCCACCCACATGGCCGAAGGTGCAGAGGGGGGTTCGTACCCAATAGGTTGGCCAGGTCAGGTATGGCTTGAAGGACGGACTTTGGTGCATTTGTTAACCGAACAAACGCGCCCCACCCACATGCCAAGAGGGCCAGCGAAACGAACTGGACCTGGTTTTCTCAATCCCGCTATGGCTCCAGCACGAACCCGCAGCATCTTGTTACTCAACGATGCGCTTGAACATGACTGGTTAGTTCGTCCAGACCAAACAATTCGAGTATTGGATGCTTTATGTGCCACTGGTGTTCGAATTCGACGATGGCGAAATGAAATCCCCCCTCATGTCCAGCAACGTTTGAGGATCACGGCCAACGATTTAGATCAGTTTGCGTTGGACTGGGCTAAGAGTTCGCATTCAACACATCCACCGATACAAAGTATAGAACATGAGCCTGAAGATGACCGGTACGGGAAGAATTCTGGACAACATTTTGTCAATGGATTGGATTTTAGAAACATCGATGCTCGAATTGCGATGATGGAAAACGGGTATCAATGGATAGACCTTGACCCGTTTGGCTCCCCAGTCCAATTTCTTGACGCTGCCCTTCAAGGATTATCGAGGACTGGTGTTTTGGAAATCACAGCAACAGATACTGCAGCTCTCACCGGCTCATCGGCCTCCAGTCAAGCAAGAAGGTATGGAGCGAAAGGAATCGTCGATGTCTATGCGCATGATGATGCTGTACGGCTGCTTCTTGCTACTGTTGCTACCAGCGCTGCTCGCTTGGATAAGTCTGTTACACCACTGATGGCCTTATTCGATGGGCATCATGTTCGAATTTCTTGCTTAATCAAGACAAGTCGAGAAAAAGCAAGTAAAATTGGAGATACCATTGGATGGAGAGTTCGAGAAGATGATGTTCCTTACAGATTCGTTCGCCATCCCACCCCAGAACAAGTCAAACGCGCCAGTGGGCCGTTATGGATTGGGCCGCTCTGGGACAAAGACATCGCAAGCCGAATGACTGAAGAAAAAGCACTTGAACTCTGCCAAGCTTCACCTGAGGAAATTGAGGTGATGAAAACCGTCGGACTTGAATGGAGTGCTGAAGATGTGGAATACTCAACGCGTGAATTAAGGCGTAGTGTTCGATACATTTCCGACGCTGCTGACCTTATGAGTCGCGAACATTTACTGTTGAACCTCGATTCGTTACCGCGATGGGCGGGTATCGGCGGAGCGCCTAAACTTGAGAAATTGATTGCAAGTCTTCTCGAAGATGGCCACTGTGCTGCTCGATTACCAGACTTGGAACCGTTGATTGTAACAGATGCTCCGTTCGAGACGGTTTTGCAACACGTGCGTAAGAATTCCCCTTTAACCAAATGAAGGGTCAACATCGCGGTCTGCTTGGAACTCTTCGGTTTCGGGCCCAGGAAGAAGGGTTTGTGAATTCTCAAGAACTTCTCGAACGCTGTCTTCGATGTTTTGGGCATTTTCAAGTAATTCACTGAGGGGAATTTCGATACCCGTCAGTTCGGCAACGGCTTCAACCGCTAGAGCAGCAGCACGTGCATCGGGATACATTGGGCTCGCCTCTGCCAGTAAAGCGGTAACATCGATTCCAAGACGGTCTCCTTCTCCGAGAAGAAATCCCGTAATACCGGCAACAATCCCTTGTTGAATTGGCTCGATGCCGGCGCGATGGAGGCGTTCTCTTGCGATTTGAGAAGAACCGACGCCAAATAATTCACCGGAGGAGACGTCCTTGCTCGACTGAACCAGTCCGTCGATGATAATGAGGCGGTCAAATCCTCCACGGGTGAACCATTCCAAAACTGTTGAAGCAAACATGATGTCTTGCTCGTCTTTAAATTGTATTTCAGATGTAAACACGCCAATTCCCTCGCCTTGGTAGACGCGGACTGGATGTTTTGGCACCTCGTTATGGATTAAAGCAACAGCAGGGAATTCAGCGTTTAGAACTGTACCAAGTTGCTTGAGTTTGAGTGTTTGAATGATATGAGAAGCAGCGATGACACCGACCATGCCCGCTGTTGTAAATCCTGCAACTGCAACACCACCCGTAGTTCGGGGGTCTGCACCGTCTTGAAGAACCAGAGCATATCCTTTGAATTCGTGTTCCATGCCATGCCCCCTTAATTGAGTCGTGAAGACTGCCTATGAAAAGTCATACGGTAGGGTTAATCTTCCCATATCGCCCAATCTTCCCAACCATCTTCACGGTACCACCAAACGCCTTCTTCATCTTCCCACCATTCAGTTCCTTCTTCATCAACAGTGATCCCATCGCCTTCTGACGCTGATTCTTCTGTTTCCACTTCTGCTTCAACTTCTTCAATCTCTTCTTCATGGGTGTCGAATTCTTCAATCTTACCACGGCCATCGACTTCATCAAACAGTGAAGAACGGCGTTCTTCTGGAAGGTCGGCTCTTGTTAACTCTCCACCTTCGGATTTGAGTTCGTCCAAACCGCGACTCGGCTTAGCAGTGACCGTAGATTTATTGTCAACTTTGCTCTCTTTTTCATCTTCAGTCACATCGGATTCTTCGAACCAATCGTCTTCTTCAGTTCGTTGACGCAATAAGATAAACCCTGCAACAGCACCAACAAGAACGAGTACACCGATGATTCCACTGACAAGTGCGCCAGAACCACCCTTGGTTTCTGTGGGGTCGGTGTCAATTGGCTCATCCACTTCCAGTTGGGCTGCAAGCGTCCATTGGATTTCTCCTTCTGTGTTTACCGTGGAAAGCGTCATGGAATCACACAGGTCGGTTCCGTATTCTATACATGTGAAAAAGAACGCATAGCCGACGCCTTGGATGCCCGGGAACAATCCGTCAGATGGGCCATTTCGGACCGGTGTGAATTCAAGTTGGATTGAACCATTCGCTGAAATCGTGACGCTCGGCCCACCACCGGTCAGGGATGATTCCTCAAAGGTGAACGGAGGAGGCGTGGTTGGAATCACCTTCCAAGAGAATCCAAGCAAGACATCGAACGGATTCGGATTGGTAATGGTGCACGTGATCGCTTCATCTGTCCCATTGTCCTCCCACGCATAGGTTACTGCTTCACAAGACACTGAACCTGCAAGGGTCACATCAGGGAACGACGGTTGATTGGTTTCATTACCCGTCTCATTACCGGTTTCGTTTCCGGTTTCACTACTTGAAGAATTGTAGAAAGTGAAGCTAAAAGTCGCGGGTGTGGGTGAAAACCAGAGTTGGTTGGCTGAAGGCCTGAAGGTTAGTTCGTCACCTGGAGAAGCGGTTCCGTCAAGTGTGATTGTTCCGGAGTTCATTTCGACTGTACCTGTATCGGAAATATTACCGGCTGCATCGATTAATTCCCAATCATATTCAATGTTGGCAAGGAGTGCAGTTTGAGTGACAAGATCAGGAATTGCGGATGCTGCAATGGAAAATTCTCGAGATTCATCGAGTTCAATTGGTTCTGTAGCGGTGGAAATTGTTGCACGGAAAATCCCCATCCCATTCAAGGTCGCTGTACTCATGTCCACTGGCTGGAGTGTCGAAGCACTGGTTGTTCCATCGTATTCAGCTACGAGTGACACTGCGCCAATAAACTCGGAAAAAGTTGAGGATAAATCAGTCAAACCTTCGACACCAACCGCATACCATACACCATTTTCATCAGTGGTTCCAGAAAGTGTGTGGATAAAACCTTGAGCGGTGAAATGAAGCGTTACATCTTGAGATGGAATTCCTTCACCTGCACTTGAAAGGGTGAGATTCAGATGCAGCGAGTCTAATGCGCCCAATTCAAACCAACTCATATTTGAAAAGCCAATTGTGGTCATTTCAAATGAAATCTCACTTGAACGTAGTGAGTTGTTTTGAGATTGAACTGGTCCGAAGGAAGAGAAGTTGGTTGTGAAATTACCATACGAATCGTATGCAACCACTGCGACCCAGTAATCGGTTCGGTCGATCAATGTATTTCCATCATCGTCAAGTGTGAGGTTCGTTGTAAATTGGTTGGTGGACGGTGCGAAGTTCAAAACTGGAGTCAAGGATTGAAGCGTGGTTATTTCCTCGGTATCAATGAAGACATTGTATCCCGAAATCAACTCCAGTGAAGCATCCCAAGACACCTCAAGGGAACTGCCATTGTCATTTGGTGAATCGATGACACTGAGGGCTTGCACTCCCATAGGTGGAGAAGGGAAGGGTATAGTGACTGAGAGACGTGCCGAAAGATTACTCGTAACTCCATACGAATGCAACGAACGTACGGCGTAATCGTAAGATTCACCGGCAGAAATATCTGAATCTGCTGTGGTATTAATAGAGGTTAAAAAAGCGGGGTTGTTGAGGTCGAAGGGGTCACTGGCATTAACTTTGAAAACTTCAAATTGAAGTAACTCCGTTCCAAAATCAATTTGATCTTGCCATGAAAAAACAAGGAGTTCAGAAGAGAGTATGTCGATGTTCAATACTGGATCAGGAGGTAAGGCTAAATTTGGTGCACCGGGTATATAATCAGCATAAAGGCTCGAAAGAGTCAATGTTCCACTTTTAGTTGACATAAATGGCAAAGCGATGTTAATTGTTCCAATTCCTGCTGTCTGCTGCTGATTGATGATATTGGTGAGATTCCCTACTGCAGCGGGATTGTTTTCAACAACAAAATCAATATCATACCCAATATCCATATTCGTTATGTTGAAAGTACCTGTTCCGGAACTGGTAAAACCATAGGTGATGAGATTCATTTTAATGTCGTAATCATGTGAAATATACATTTGAGCGTTCGTCAACGGAGAGAGAAGAGTAGGGATTTTTCCAAATGGATCTTCAAATTCCAAAGGAGGCGTTCCCGATTGCCCATTTCCTGCATATCCGTATGCGAATAAATCATTTTGGCCGTTTTGGTCGATGTCCATGGCAACTGAATTCCATGAGCCGATAAACAAGCCGAGCAGGTTTCCTTCACCAGCAGAAACAATGTGCTCGGGTAAGCCGTCATTATCCATGTCAATGTATTTCGAATTTGTTGGGCATGACCACGGTTCGATAAAGGATTGAGTTGCTGTAATCGCTGTGGTTGTAATATTGTAAATGCTGAGGTTTCCTTCTATGGTTTGGGAATTTCCATCACCAGAAGAGAATTGTGGAACGAGGAGCGAAAGGCTACCATCGCCGTTATGGTCTGCGATTGTAGCATTGATCAAATTGAGTGATGAAAGTACACTGGTTGTCGTCCAAGTTGTCCCTGTATTTTCTGCAAGAACATATCCTTGCATCGTTGATGAAAGAAGGTCTATGTCTCCATCTTGATCAAGGTCAGCCCCGATTATTTCAGATTGTAACCCATCAAATGTACTCCCCTCTAATGTCAAAGCGCCGTTCATCCATTTGACGTGATTTGTATGGCCGGTATTATCCGTTACAAGTGCTGAAAAATAACCCTGTGTACCGTTGAAATATCCAGCGTATATGGAGGTGAGTTGGGCGGGTAAAGTAGAACCATTGTTGTAGACTGTCAAGGTAGTATTTGCTCCAAAATTACTGTTCTTATCATTATATTTCCGTAAAGAAACCATGCCGCCTTCATGAATTGAAAGAAGGTCGGCGAATCCATCGCCATCGATATCACCTGAACGGACTGAAATCAAATCGGCTGAAAGTGAAATTGACGAAGCGGCACCCAAGGTCCCGTTTGCTGGGCTTGTTTGGTGAAAACATACCCTGTCGTCTTCAGGGGCTGTTGAAAGAACATCACTGTAATTATCTCCGTTAATATCAGCAATGGCGATTTCATCGCCATTGCCGCACGTAGCGACCCATGACGAGAGTGTGATTCCATTGGAGGAATTCCAGTCGAGTTTCGCGAGTGCCGGTCCTGCGGGATTGCCCTGGAGGCTGACGTGGGCTTTCACAACTATTTCGTCGAGTGTATCATTATCAATATCTCCAACTTCATAGGTGGAAATGTTGTCGATTGGAGTCAATCCGGCCGGTACATCAGAAGTATACGTCACGTTCATTGTCCCACTGTCCACAACAGAATTATGAGGTAAATAAAATGGAATGGATTGTGCCGAACCATTCGAAAATATAGATTGAGAGGAGTGGTTATTCAAGAAGATGTTTTGGTGCCCCAAGTCGCCAAAACCAAGTCCGTCAAACGCCCACTCATTCACTCCATCTTGTCCAATATCAAGAGAGACTTGGCCCGGTGTAGGGAGTTCGTCCTTGGCATTGATGATGAATTGGCCAGATTGAAACGTCGTGTTTCGGGGCACATCGATGGAGTGGGTCGTGTCCAATTGATTAGCGGTAAGGGAAAGCGAAAGCGATGCTGAACCGTTGGAAAAAGTACTGATGGTTCCTCCTTGGCCATTTGCACTGCCTAAGAAGAGAGCACTGGATTGGGAGAAAATAAGTAATGAGAGTACGAGAATCGTTGAAATACGGTTTTGATTCATTTAGGCGGCCTCAGGTGGTTAGGGACAAAAGTCCGTTATTGAATACGAGGAGTCGGTTTAGGTTTTCAAGCCTTTCTTCACATCCACCATAGATTAGACCGGATGCAGAGTCTCTAAAGGGTTAAGAGCAGTAGGCCGATGCAAGAATCAAGTTGAGGTGTTTGATTGGACAGAACGGTTAAATTTTCTGTTACGGCGGGTGATGTCGAAATCGACCTTGACAGCGCTGCTTCGGAACTCGAAGAGATGCTGTCCTTACTTCGCCAAGACGATTCTTGGGGGCTCATGATTGAACGGTTGAAAGTTGCTCGTAATTCTGCAATGAAAGCCGCAATAGCTGCTGCAAAGGCATCTGGTTTGCCTGAACGTGGCTCTGCATTCCACACGCTCGTGGAGACCTGTTCATTGAAACGTAAACCCGACCAAGTACTTGGCGCCATACATTACTTACGAGAAATTGAAGGTGTCACCGATAGCCCTCCGCGAGTGATCAATCAATTGTTTGAAGATGCTGGAATGGAATCACCCGGCAACCTCTCCCTTTACCTCAATCGATTACGTGAAAGGAACTTTTTAATCATACCAAATGGAAATGAAGATAAAAACAGATTTGCGATTTTGAGTGTGGAAGGCAGAGCACATTTGGATAAACGCTCAACTAATTGAGGAATGAAAATGGTCATGTCGGGTGGGGGCGATAATGACCCTCGTGAGGCGAACGGCGAGGAGTCAGTACCACTCGATTGGTCTTTTCAAAACCATACTGAGGCGATTCTTCGCAAAGGAAGACATGCTGGCTCGACGTTTCGCCGCGCTATTCTGGACAATGCAGATTTTACAGAAGGTGACTTTTCAAACTCGGATTTCCGAAAAGCTTCGATGTTTCAAATCGACTTAATGAAATCAGCATTTGACGGTTCTGATTTCCGAAATGCTGACCTTCGCAAAGCGAGACTGAATTTATCGAATTTTAGAAACTGTCAATTTGCAGGAGCTGACCTTCGCGGTATTCGTGGAAGATACGCTATTTGGCAGGGCAGTGATTGGTGGAATGCAGTTATTGATGATGATTTGAGAAAAGCACTCTCGAAAAAATGGCCTCAACCTCGTTCGGAATAACTCACTCCTCGGCATCGGTTTTGAGTTTCACTTTGTTTTCGGGATAGAGAGCGAGACGTGCTCGCACATTGATTAAAGGAAGAGCTGCTATACCTGCACACATAACCATGCAAACCCCGCAAAGGTAAGTTGTAATTTCGTAGGTGAGCAGCAATACGCCAACGAGATTGGCATCTGCTGCCCCTTTGACCAGAAGGCTGCCTGTGATTCCCGAAGCCATGCCAAGCGTTGCACCCCCAAGCGCTAGTTTTGCACCTGAACCCTTGAGTAAAAACAACATGATTCCACCGAGGAAAAGCATGACGCTCGCTATACCCAAGCCATAACCGCGTACCGCATAACCGCCGGACTCTCTTGCAGCATCATGGAAGGTTTGGTATTGTTCTACAGAGATGTCTTCCGTTCCATCCCCTTGACTGTTTGGCGTCGATAATATCAATTCAACCTCTGCATCAGAAAGGTCAACTGCTTGATGGAGAGAAACGTCCCCCCATGCTTGGAAGAACAACAAAAGAGCTCCAAGGATGAGAAGTACTCCAACCGATTTTGGACCTTTGTTATCTGGCCGAATGGCGAAGACATGTGGTGGTATTTCGGATTCGGGCTGACTCTCATCCATACGCATTGAAAATCCAAGGTCGACGTCGGACCCTTTGGGGTCGAGCAGAACTGTATCCTGTTCAGTGTCTTCACTCGTGATTGCATCCCCCCATACCGATTCTGGTTTTACCGATGAGGTAGATTCTGAATTTGAATCGCTCATGATGATGCCTCTGTTATATGGTTGAGTAATCCTGTCCTCAGATATTCTGGGATCTCTTGTGATTGCAGTGAATCCATATCGACGCATACGGTTACTTGAGATGATGTCCAGAGTAGTTCTTGATTTTGATTGTGGAACTCATATGCCCAGGTGCATGAGCTTGCGCCTACTTTGCTCAACCAAATCGTAGCATGAACCGTGTCACCGTAGCGTAGTGGTGCGATAAAGTCAGTTTCGATATGGACGACAGGGAAACCGATTCTTCGCACGCCTGTCATTTCAGGATAACTTATTCCGCACATTGGCTCCCAGCATTCTTCAAAAAACCGGTGTGCGAGATCATAAATTCTCGGGTAGTAAGCGATATTGGCATTATCCAACATTGGGTAATCGACGCGACGTGCCAGTTGAACCGCCATAGTTGTACCACATGCTCGGCCATGATGAAGTCTTGTATTCCAAGTCATAAAAAGGAGCAAAAAGCAACCCGTTGCGCTTATATCCAATCGATTGGTGGGCCGACTACAAGGCCCTATAGTGTAGCTTGGATATCACGCCGGCTTGCGGAGCCAGCAACCCGTGTTCGAATCGCGGTGGGGCCGCTCTTGTCTCTTTGTGGTGCAACCGCTGCCTATAATTGGAGTTTCCAATCATGCATTTCCCAATTTTGTTCTTCGGCGAAATGTTTGAAGGCTCCTTTCGAATTGATTGCAACTGGATGCCCGGTAATTCGCATAAACCAAGAATCAGCCATTGTGTTACCATAGCCATAACATTCAGCAAGGTCGTGGCCATTTTTTTGAGCATCCATTTGGATAATTGGAACTTTTCCTTTTCGCCGAGGTACTGACCAACCGCGTTCTGAACCGCTGAGTATACCTGTTCGGTTTGCAGGACCGCAGCCATACACTGCGTCCATTCCAAGAACTTCACCCATTGCTTCGGCCATTGGAGCAATGGTTGCTGAAACCAAAACCAAACGATGTCCTTGTTCGCGATGCCAATCGATTTTGTCACGGGCTTGTTGGGTTACCTTGTGTACAAGTTTTTGTTCTGCGATTTCTTTTGAGAGTTTTTCTAACACTTCCCATGAAGCAAGTGAGAAGTGACCTCGGTTACGGGCAGCGTCATATGGGGCCCTAAAACGAAGAAGATTGACAAGAAAACCTACGCACCATGCAGTCAAACCATAGGGGATTCGCCATGGCCGTTTTTTGCCAAGTACGGTTGTCAATGTTTTTTCACTCGACGCATCCAAAAGGGTGCCGTCAAGGTCGAAATACGCCGCAATGCCCCCCCGCATAGCCTCTCCTCATTACTCAATATACATGAGTTCCCCCCTCTCTAAAGACCTGTTTTCAAGGTTTTTTAGGGGCTTCAGAACAATCGACTTCACCGTATACCCGCCGACCTGCCGTATGATCTTGCCACCACATGAGGTATTGAGCGAGATGACGCGGTATGAAGAAACCTACTTTACGTGGAGTAAGGCCATGATTTCGCATGGCTCGGTCATTGCTTAAATTTGCTACAATTGATTGGGCGGAACATCCTGGGTTCGCTCCGACAAAGGTCAGGATTTCTATTTTCAAACGTTCAAATCTTGCTTGTTTTTGCGAACCTTTTCCTTCTCTTCTTGGTGGCATAATTCGGAAATCTCTGTTAACCCATATCAAAGAAACCTTGGGGGTCCCATCGAGTCAATGGGTTTGAAATATCATTCAAACGTGACATTGAGAGTGGTTTTCCAATTTGCTGTTGCTAATTTCTTAGCCTTGCCATCAGCAATTATTGGATGGATGTCTTTGAGGCGCCCATGCATACCATGCACTTGAAATTTAACTCGTAATTCAGCGGCTTGATCTCGAATAACTGTTTCCATTTGCAGTTCATCCAATTCAACTGATGCAAGGGTTTCGCCGTTCGAATGGCTGGTAATTATGAAGGTGGAGCCCGACACTGAAAGGGCTGGTCTGAAGTCCATATCATCTGGATGGTCCATCCAAACGGAAACATCGACAGAAAGCGAATCGCGAATATTGATGCGGCTAATTTCTACAGTATCGACCATGGCAATCAACTCATCCGAAGTGCTCCCGCTTCATACATGTTCCCATCGACCAAAGTGGTCACTCATAAGCAATTTCTGTGAGCTTTGGAATGTAAACTGTTACCGTCACAGTCAATATCCAATCGTTACCATCATCAAGGTCGGGCATGCCTTCAATCAGCGGATCGGGGTCTGCTTGTTGAGCGGTCACCGTCCAAACCCAAGTGCCTTGGCCCGAACGAGCCCCGGGTTCGTCGAGGAGTTGTTGGAGTAATGCTTCCTTGGAATCAGAATCATAGATGTTGTCTTCTCCTACCGGATTCATCTTATCAGCCGACAAAGATGCAGATGTTGATTCATTGGCAGTGAGATTGCCCTCTTCTGTTTGAGCGGATTTTTCATACCCGTCGTCGACAATGAAAAGAGATAAACTAAAATTATCTTGAGGCGCAAGTATGTCTTGCTGCAATTCTAGAACTCCGAGGAATGCAGTCACACGACCGAATTCACCAGGAGTGATGTTGCTCTCCCACTGTTGCCCTTGGTTGAGGTACCCGTCCCATGAATATTCGATTTCTTCGACTCCCCATGTCACTTCATAGCGCCGAGAATTTACTTCAAGGGAGAACAATTGTTTCACACTGGCATTTGCTGAATCGGTAACTGTTACGCTACCCTGAATCGTCCCCGAACGATTCGTGGGCAACAAGACTGTAGATCCTGTAGAATCGACATCATTTCTCATATCCTTGTCACCATCTGAGTCCACGCCCCAATTCAAATCCCATTCAAAGTTCAATCCATCACCTTCTGGGTCTACACTACCGCTCGCATCTAAGCGCACAGAGTCGCCTGAGCGAATTGATTCAGGATAGGTCAAATTGAGAATGGGGATGCCGTTAACGATGATGGTTTTAGTGGATTGGTCTTCGCCGCCTTGGTCATTGACGACCGTCAGTTCAACGATGAACATTCCAAAGTTGGCGTATCGGTGAGAGGTATATCCTGTCGCCGTATCAGCAGTTTGGCCGTCGCCGAAATCCCAAAGGAATTCAGTAATGACTCCTTCAATAGGTTCAGAGTCACGGGCGTCAAATGTGACCGATTCACCTTCTTGGATAAACTCGCGGTTTGCCGTGAAATTGGCTACAGGGTCTACAGTAGAATCCAGTGCACCTATGCAGCCAGCAAGAAAACTTGAGCAAACCATGAGGCCGACCATGAAGAAAGAACGAACTGTTCGCCCATTCATTACCTGCCACATGGAATTATGCTGAATCCTCTCCCTATCTAATGCTTGGGGGATTTTTCCCACTTTCCCATTCATTCTAAATACAGATTCGGCACGCCAAAAGATTCAGAATTCAATTTCTTCTGGGAGGTCGCCAACAATTGTGGCAGATTCGAGATGGTCCCCCATTTCTTCAACCGATTGATGTTCAATGGTATTCAGTTCGGAATGGTCTTGAGGTTGCTCATCGGCAGAAAGTAAATCCATCACTTCAACTTCTCCAGCGTCATAAGCAGGTGCCGGCGTTGGTTCTAAATCTCGCTTTACTTTCTGTATATTGGATTCTAATTCATTCATGGCGTCATCGATTACGCCTTGTTGACGTTGGACAAAAGCCTCAGCAAGTCTTTCTTGGTGAGGGTCATGAAATTCTTCAACCTCAGCTTTTACTTCTTCTGGCTTGGAAGAAAAGGCTTTTTTCAATCGGTTCACAAAGCCCATGGACAAATGCACCAATGGGACAAGTAAGGGGTTTGCGATTGCTTGTATCCGAGGGGTGATGTTCAAAGGGGGTCAGCGGTGTTGTTCGGCTATGGCCCCGAATGTCCTCGATGGTGAGCGTGTGCTGGCCTTTGATTTGGAGACGACCGGCATCTCTACGTCATCAGACCGTATTGTTCAAATCGCCTTGATTGGTGCAGCCTTGGATGGTACGGCAATTCACTTTGAGCAAATCGTCAACCCTCGCCGGCCTATTCCTTACGGGGCAAGCAATGTCCACGGTATTTTTGACGAAGATGTGCGAGGAAAAGGAGACTTTTCAACCGTTGCAGATCAAGTTGCTGAACTGATTGAAGGTTCGGTTATTGTTGGCCATAACGTTCGAAGATTTGATTTAGAAATGCTCGAAGCTGAATTCTACCGTTTAGGCAAAAGAATGCCACGCCCAAAGGCAGTCATGGATACCTATGAGTTGGTCCGCAGACTCAATGTTCCGCGCCCCCATAACCTTGGCGCACTCTGTGCTCGCCATGGAATCTCTTTGGAAAATGCACATACTGCGGCTGCTGATGCTGCCGCCTCACTGTTGTTGTTCTGGAGGCTTTCCATCGACCACGCCCCTTCATTCCGTCATTCCCTAGAAGAATTAGAACGGTGGGCAGTCCATGGAAACATCGCTTCTGATGCGTCAAAATTAGGGAGAGGTCTGGGTGACCTCGAATTGGTAGATGCGTTGGGGAAAATCCGAAAAGATGGAGAACAAATTATACTCGCTTTTGGGCGTCACAAAGGTAGGGATGTGAAAGAGGTTCATCTTGAAGACCCGCGATATATCCATTGGCTCCTTTCTTCAAAAGGAGTTGGGGATGATGCTGCAAGAGAAGTTATTCGTTCCTATCTCGGTTTTGATGACTGATGCCACCTCTCGACTGAGAGCATGTGCAAAGGGTAGCGATACAAACGACCCACTGCGAACCCTTACAACCTATTTTTAGAGTTGCATGGGTAATGGGATAACCCCTTGTAACATATCCGAATTGATTGGTTGATGGTTCAAACAGGACGA
>Ga0115000_10002747_pt1 | contig 14930 bp, 14 predicted proteins | sample ArcticOcean_MG_C_6_FD_89690 | JGI IMG/M metagenome (GOLD analysis project Ga0115000, IMG submission 89690) | Marine microbial communities from western Arctic Ocean - ArcticOcean_MG_CB8_128 | ecosystem: Environmental > Aquatic > Marine > Oceanic | place: Arctic Ocean: Canada Basin | collected...
ATCCTGAGCGAAGGAGCGGCCCAATGACCGAACGTGTTGAGGCGCTGCTGGCCCAGATGACAGTGGAAGAGAAGGTCGCCCAACTCCACGGGATCTTCCCGATGGTCTACTTCGGTGCGGCGGGCCCCGATCCCGCGAAGGTGATCGAGCTCTCGCCGCATGGGGTCGGGCATCTCTGTATGGGCGGCAACCTCGCGGGTGAACCCGGCGAATTGGTCGAGATTCTCAACTCGATCCAGCGGGTGTTCGTTGAGGAGACTCGGCTTGGGATTCCGGCGATGGTCCACAACGAGGCGCTGAATGGGTTCGCCCAAGACGCGGCCACAAACTTCCCCACCGCCATCGGCCTAGCGGCAACATGGCGGCCGGATAGCGTCGAAGCGATGGCCAGCGTCGCCAGCCGCGAAGCTCGAGCGGTAGGTGTGCTCCATGTGTTGTCGCCCGTTCTTGATGTCGCTCGTGATGCCCGCTGGGGCCGTACCCATGAGACCTACGGCGAAGACCCACATCTTTGTGCCGCCTTTGGCGTCAGCTTCGTGCGAGGGATGCAGCAGGGCGACCTCACGGCCGGAGTAATCTCAACGGGCAAGCACTTCCTCGGCTACTCGTTCACCGAAGGTGGACTCAATCAGGCCCGAAGCTCAGCGAGCGGGCGCGAGCTCTACGAAGTCTTCGCCCTCCCGTTTGAAGCTGCGATTCGGGACGCCGGCCTCGGTTCGATCATGAACAGCTACTCCGAGATCGACGGTGAGGCGCCGGCCGGGTCGGTCCGAATCCTCACCGAGTTGCTCCGCGACACGCTCGGCTTTGAAGGAGCGGTGGTGGCTGACTACAGCGCCGTCGAGCGTTTGATCGAACCGCACCATGTGGCCGCCAACGCCCGCGAGGCCGGGATCCTGGCGGTCACGGCCGGGCTCGACGTTGAGCTCCCGACCCGTATTGGCTTCGACGAACTTCCCGAAGCCGTAGCAACCGGCGAGATTGAGGTGGCGATCATCGATCAGGCCACTCGCCGTGTGCTGGCGCACAAGGACGCGACCGGTCTATTGGACGAGCCGTTCGCGGATCCCGTTCATGCGCGGTCCATCTTTGCGTTGCCAGAGTCGGTCGCCCTCGCTCGGGCAATCACCGACGAGACGCTCGTCCTCGTGGAGAACGATGGCGTACTTCCGCTGGCGGCAGACATCGAAACCATCGCGGTTGTCGGGCCCATGGCCGACGATATGCGTTCGCTCTTCGCGGCGTACACCCCGGCGTCGGCGGTCGAACTGGGCCTGGCGATTGCCAAGGGCCTCGGCTCGACGATGGCCGGGGTTCCCGGCGGCGATGAAGGGGTCGGACGTTCGCCCGACCCCACTCTCGACGCGGTCACCCACGCCTTCCACACGGTCGAGGAAGCAGCGCCGCGCGAAGAGATCGATGCTCGCATCCGCGCCCTGTATCCGGACCGACCGACGGTGGCCGCGGCGATTCGTCGCCACACCAATGTGGTCACGGTGCCCGGTTGCGGATGGACCTTCGAAGACGAGTCCGGTATCCCCGAGGCTGTTGACGCGGCAAGCGGTGCCGATGTCGCAGTGGTTGTTGTTGGCGAGAAGACCGGCTGGGTCGGCGACGCCACGGCGGGCGAAGGGCGCGACCGCGCCACGCTGAATCTCACCGGAAGCCAGGGCCTCCTCGTTCGTTCGGTGATCGCGACCGGCGTCCCGACGGTTGTTGTGTTGGTCAGCGGTGGAGCACTCGATATCGCCGCCGATGTTGAAGGCGCTGCCGCCGTCTTGCAGGCTTGGCATCCCGGTCCCCACGGGGGCGAAGCGGTTGCCGATGCCCTGTTTGGTGTGACGAATCCGGGCGGCAAGCTGCCGCTCTCGTATCCATCGACGGTCGGCGCCTCGCCGGTGTACCACGGGCAGTTCCGCGGCACCGGCGCGAATACCGACCGCAACTATGTCGACGCGTCGACCGCCGCCGTCTGGTCGTTTGGCCACGGTCGGTCCTACACGTCGTTCACGGTCTCGGACCTCTCGCTGTCGGCCACCGCGGTCGAGGCGGGTGCGTCCGTAACGATCGAGTGCACGGTGACCAACACTGGTGATCGCTCCGGAGACGAGGTTGTGCAGATCTACACAAGCGACCTCGTCGCTTCCATGATCCGCCCGGTCCGTCAACTCGCGGGCTTCCGTCGAATCACCCTCGAACCGGGAGAGTCTCAGCGAGTCGCCTTCGAGTACGACACGAGCCAACTGGCGTTCCTTGATCGGCACGACAACCTGATTGTCGAAGCCGGCGAAATTCGGGTGATGGCGGGTACGTCGTCGGCCGATCTCCCGCTTGAAATGACCCTCACACTGACCGGTAGTGAAACGCTCGAACATCGCCGTTCGTTCGTCACCCCAAGTCAAGTCGTGGTGGGTGGATAGAGGCAGGCGTGTGTGGTGCGGCCAGGCGGGTCTTCGTACTCTGCGACGACCGGGGAGTGGTAGACGTCGGCTGGGTCGTAATTCTCAACGGCGCGCGGCGATAGGGGAAGACCTCGATCGCTCACGCTCTGATCGAAGCACACCCGGCACCTAGGTGAATACGACCTCGAAATCGACACTTCGATGGTTCCTTCGGGCATTGCGGCCTCCAGAATCCTGGATTGCGTGTCAAAGCGCAGTTGATCCCGCTTGAACTGGCCCTCGGGCGGTAGATTCTGGCGGCCGGGAACGTATCTCTCCCCGGCTTTGTTCTGCCCGGAATACGCTCGCTAGGCTCATTATTCGTGTCGGATTTTCTCCGTAGTTACCTCACTGTCGGGATCTTTGGTCTCGTTGGCGTAGCGCTCGTTGCCGTTTTCCTCGGCCTCGGCTCAATCCTGCGACCCTCGAATCCCACGGTCCAAAAGCTCGAAACCTATGAGTCGGGTGTTGATCCCACCGGCAGCATGTGGTCGCAGGCCAATATTCGTTACTACGTGTTCGCATTGCTCTTCGTCATGTTCGACGTCGAGGCCGTCTTTATCTTCCCTTGGGCCATGCGCCTCGAGGTCTATGGAGCCTTTGGCCTTATCGAAATGGCGATCTTCATCTACATCTTGCTGCTTGGGCTGCTTTACGCCTGGCGCAAGGGAATGCTCAGGTGGGTCTGATGGGTCTCGTCGAATCGGGCAAGCTGCCGAAGGGCATCACCAGTCTTCTCAACATGTCCCGCAAATACAGCCTCTGGGTGTACCAGTGGGGCCTTGCGTGCTGCGCGATCGAGATGGGCGCCGCGTTCGGATCCGCTCGCTACGACGTCATGCGTCTCGGCGTGATTCCGCTGCCGGCGAGCCCCCGCCAGGCCGATCTCGTGGTGGTGTCTGGCACCGTCACCGACAAGATGGCTCCGGCGATCCGCCGTCTCTACGAGCAGATGCCCGAGCCGAAGTACGTGATCTCGATGGGTTCGTGCGCGAACTGTGGTGGCCCCTACTGGGATTCGTACTCGGTCACGAAGGGCGTCGATCAGATCATCCCGGTCGATATCTACGTGCCGGGCTGCCCGCCTCGGCCCGAAGCACTCCTCGAGGGCATCGTCATGCTCCAGGAGCGCATCCAAAACGAGGACATGGCGCAGCGTTGGAAGGGTGAAGCAGTTGTCGTCGACTGACCCCCCCGCGGAAGAAATCACCGAAGAAGCCTCCGACACGGTCCGCGAAGCAATGCTCGAGGAGCTCTCCGGCGAGTTCGGCGATGCCCTCCTTGGGAGCCATCTCGAACCCGGCATCGACCTCACGATCCGAGTCGCCACTGCCGCGTGGGCCGACACTGCTGCGTTCCTGCGCAACGGTATGGGCTTTGCGTTCTTCAACTTCGTGAGCGCCATCGACTGGATGCCGTCGCCGTTCGGCCGCGACATGGATTCCCAAGTCGACCTCACCCTCGACGGAACGAATCCGAAGGATCCGGCTCCGATGGAACAGGGCACGGCGGGTGGCGGCACTCGTTTCCAGGTGTTTGCCCGGGTCAACGACATCGTGAATCACCGCGGCATCACCATCAAGGCTGATGTGCCGGAAGATTCCCTCACGGTCCCCACGTGGGTCGGCACCTACAGTGGCGCCAACTGGCACGAGCGCGAGGCCTGGGAGATGTTTGGCATCTCCTTCGAAGGGCATCCTGGGCTCCGCCACATCTACCTGCCCGGCGAGTTCGAGGGGAACCCGCTACGCAAGGACTATCCACTGCTCGCTCGTCGCGTGAAGCCGTGGCCGGGCATCGTCGACGTTGAGGCAATGCCGGGCGACGACGAAGAGGCTGAAGGAGAAGCCAGCGATGACTGACATCTCTGATCGCCAACAACTCAGCTACATCGCGGCGCAGGCCGCTGATGCCCGGGTCAACCTGGAGCTCGAGACCGAGGGTATGACCCTCAACATTGGTCCGCAGCACCCAGCCACACACGGCACCCTTCGCATCATCGCCAAGCTCGACGGTGAGCAGGTCATCGCGGCCGATCCGGTCATGGGTTACATGCACCGTGGCTACGAAAAGCTCACTGAGGTGCGCACCTACCCGCAGGTGACCACGCTCATCAACCGCATCGACTGGCTCGGCAGCTTCGCCAACGAAGTGCCGTTCATTCTTGCCGCCGAGCGACTGATGGAAGTCGAGGCGCCGCCTCGCGCCCAGTCGATCCGCACGATCCTCTTCGAGATGAGCCGCATCGCCAACGTGGTGCTGTTCCTCGGCGATATGGCCGTGCAGGTTGGTGCTGTCACTCCGGTGTTCTTCGCCTTCCGCGATCGCGAGCACATTCTCAACCAGATCGAAGCCGTCACTGGTGGCCGCTTCCATCCGAACTTCGACCGTATTGGCGGCCTCAAAGATGACCTCCCGGCAGGTTGGATCAATGAGACCAAGCAGGTCATGAAGAAGATGCGGTCCTTCTGCGACGAGATTGAAACCCTCGTCCTCGGCAACGAGATCTTCCAGGCCCGTACCCGCGGTATTGGCGTGATTCCGGCCGATGTCGGGCTCAGTTATGGCCTCTCCGGTGCCAATATTCGTGCGTCAGGCGTCGACTGGGATGTCCGTCGCGACAACCCGTGCGGCCTTTCCTACGACCAGGTCGACTGGAAAGTCTGGACCCACCCCGATGGCGATTCGTTCAGCCGTTTCTGGGTACGTCTCCAGGAAGTCCGCGAGTCCACCAAAATCGTCGACCAACTGCTCGAGACCATTCCGGCCGGCCCGATCATGGCCAAGGTGCCCCGCATCATCAAGGTGCCCGCCGGCGAAGCCTTCGTGGAGACAGAGAACCCGCTCGGCGTCATGGGCTACTACATCGTCTCGAAGGGCGACCTGGTTCCCTATCGCGTGAAGATCCGCTCGGCGTCGTTCAACAACATGTCCATCTCGCCGTGGCTGTTGAAGGGCGTCTACGTGCCCGACATCATCACCATCCTCGCGTCGCTGTACTTCATCCTTGGAGACATCGACCGGTGAGCATGCTCGCGGAACTGTCCTACTGGCAGATCACCAGCTTGCGCGTCGCGGGTGGCCTCGGTGGCGTCTTGCTCGTTGCCGGCACACTCGTATATCTGCACCTCTTCAAGATGGTGTCGTTCATGCAGAGCCGGCTCGGCCCAATGGAAGCGGGCCCCTTTGGTTCGCTCCAGCTGCTGGCCGAAGTCGGCAAGCACCTGCAAAAGGAAGACATCTTCCCCCGTAAGGCCGACAAGTTCGTCTTTGGTGCCGCGCCGTTTGTCATCCTCGCCAGCACCTTCTTGCTGGTTGCGGTGGTGCCCGCTGGTCCCGACGTCTGGTTCGTCAACGTCGACACCGGGATCTACCTCGCTATGGCCGTGTCTTCGGTGTCGGTCATCGGCATTCTCATGGCGGGCTGGGGTTCAGCCAACAAGTACTCAATGATGGGTGGCCTCCGAGCCACCGGCCAGCTCATCGCCTACGAACTGCCGCTGATTCTTGCGGTCGTTGGTGTGGTCATCCAGGCCGGCACGATGAACATGCAGGGCATCGTCGCCGCCCAGGCCAACGGTGAGATCTTTGGCTGGGGCGGCATTGGTAACCCCTATATCCTCACTCAGGGTGTCGCCTTTTTCGTCTTCATGATCGCGATGCAGGCCGAGCTCACCCAAGCCCCGTTCGATATGCCAATTGCTGAGTCTGAACTCGTCTCCGGTTATCTCACCGAGTACTCGGGTATGCGATTCCTGCTCTTCTTCATCGGCGAGTTCGCCACCGCTGGTGTCTTCGCCTCGATCGCTGCCGTCCTCTTCCTCGGCGGCTGGTGGGCACCGATCCCCGGCCTCGCGTTCGACGACAATGTGTGGAACCTGCTCGGGCCTCTCTTGCTCATTGGCAAGATCGTCATTCTCACGTTCATCGTCTTCTGGGTTCGTTTCACCTTCCCTCGTTTCCGTGAAGATCAACTCCAGCGGATTGCCTGGAAATTCCTCATCCCCATCGCCCTCGCCAACATCGTGGTGACGGCCCTCTTCAAGGTCTGGTTCTGACATGGGTCTCGTCCCCGGACTGATCAAAGGCCTCGGCGTCACCGGCGGCACCATCCTTCGCACCGTCTTCCCCGATGGTCTAAAGAAGCCGATCCCGGCACCCTCCCGTGGTGCCGAGACCGTGCAGTACCCGCACGAGAAGGAGGCCCCGCCGCCCCGGGCGCGTGGTGTCATCGCCCTACACGAAGAGAACTGCACCTCGTGCATGCTCTGCGCCCGGGAGTGCCCCGATTGGTGCATCTATATCGAGGGCCACAAGGAAAAGGCGCCGCCGCGCCGCGCCGGTGGCAAGCCCCGCAAGCGCAACAAGCTCGACCGTTTCGATATCGATTTCGCGCTCTGCATGTTCTGCGGAATCTGTGTCGACGTTTGCCCGTTCGATGCCCTCTTCTGGAGCCCGGAATACGAATTCTCCGAGCCGCGTATCGCTGATCTTCTCCACGACAAGTCGCGTTTGTCAGAGTGGATGGAAACCGTTCCGGAGTTCGAGGACTACGAAGCGGGTTCGGAGGCGAAGAAGCTGAAGGTGCCGCCGACATGAGCAATCTTCTCGCGGCGATTTCCAGCGACTCGGATCTCTTCTTCTGGCAGAACGCCTTCTTCGCCATCTTCGCTGTCACCATGCTGTACGGCGCCGTCAAGGTCGTTACCACCAGCAACGTCGTCCATGCCGCCCTCTGGCTTGTGGTCGTGCTTTCTGGTGTTGCGTGCCAGTTCATTCTGCTCGGCGCCGAGTTTGTCGCCGTCACCCAGGTGCTCGTCTACATCGGCGCCGTGGTTGTGCTCTTCCTCTTCGGTGTGATGCTCACTCGAGCGTCCATGGGCGACGACGAATCCGTCGCCGACGAAAAGCGCATGATCGCCAGCATCGTTGGTGTGCTGCTCTTCTCGGTGATGGCCTTTGCCCTCATCGACACCTGGAGCGACGACCGGATCGTCATCGACGAACCGCAGACCGTCACCGAAGTGAGCGACTCGATCTTCTCGCAATACATCGTGCCGTTCGAAGCCGTCTCGGTGCTGCTCCTTGCGGCACTGATCGGCGCCATCGTCGTGGCCCGGAAAGACTGAGAGGAACCTGATCTCATGCTGCTGAACCAGTTCCTGCTCCTTGCCGCCGCATTGTTTTGCATCGGCGTCTATGGCGTGCTCGCTCGAAAGAGCGGCATGCTCGTGCTGATGTCGATTGAGCTGATCCTCAACGCCGTCAACATCAACCTCGTAGCGTTCGGTGCGCTCACCGAAGACGTCGGCGGCGAGGTGTTTGCGCTCTTCACGATCGCCGTCGCCGCTGCCGAAGTCGGCATTGGCCTCGCCATCGTCTTGCTCATGTACCGCAACCGCCGAAGCATCGACCTCTCCGAGGCCGATCTCATGAAGGGCTGAGGCGCTGATCATGTCTGTATCCGCAACCCTCGCCACGCTGGCCCCCTTTGTCGCCGAAGGACCGTCCGAGATTTCTTCGGTCACCCGCGACGCCAACTGGTTCCTGACCAACGCCTGGATCATTCCGTTGATCCCGGCGATCTCGTTCTTCATCATCTTGTTCTTCGGCAAACGTTTGCCGAAGAAGGGAGCCGAGGTCGGCATCGCCGCCGTCGGCCTTGCCTTCATCCTTGCCATCGCCACCGGTGTCTCGTGGATGGACCATCGCGACAACTTCGATGGCGAACTCAGCGAGTCGCCCTCCGTCATTGCTCACGGAGACGACGCCCACGACGAATCTCACGCCGACGCTTCCGACGGCGAAGAGCCCGACACGCACGAAGCCGCCGCTCACGCCGAAGAGGGCGACAGCGAAGAGGCGCACCCCTACGTCGCCGTGCAGAACAGCGTCCCGTGGTTCCAGTCCGGCGGCATCGAATTCAGCGCCGGCGTATTGGTTGATGGCCTGTCCGTGATGATGCTCTTTGTCGTCACCTTGATCTCACTGCTCGTCCACGTCTACTCGACGGACTATGTCGGCGGCGATCGGCGCTACACCCACTACTTCGCCTTCCTTTCGCTATTCACCGCGTCGATGCTCTTCTTTGTCCTCAGCGACAACATCTTGCAGATGATTGTTGGTTGGGAGCTCGTGGGCGTCTGTTCCTTCGCGTTGATCGGCCATTGGTGGGAGGAAAAACCCAACAGTGATGCCGCGCTAAAGGCGTTCCTCACCAACCGCGTCGGCGATATCGGCCTGCTGATCGGCATGATCACCCTCTTCTTCGCGGCGGGTGGCGGGCAAACCTTCGACACGCTGGCGATCAACAACGCAATCAACCAGGGCGGGGTCAGCCACACCGCCCTCGTCGTGGCGGCCGCTTGTCTCATGGCCGCGGTGGCATCTAAGTCCGGTCAGTTCGTGCTGCACACGTGGCTGCCCGATGCCATGGCGGGGCCCACGCCGGTCTCTGCGCTAATTCACGCGGCCACGATGGTTGTGGCGGGCATATTCATGGTCGCCCGCCTCTACCCGGTGTTCTTCGAAGGGATGTCGATCGGCGGCTCGAGCATCAACCTGCTCTCCACCATCGGCGCGGTCACGCTGGTCTTCGCCGGCCTGCTCGCTTTCGTTCAGACCGACATCAAGAAGGTGCTGGCCTACTCCACGGTCTCGCAGCTCGGCTACATGGCCATGGCCCTCGGCGTCGGCGCGTGGGGCGCGGCCGTCTTCCATCTCTTCACCCACGCCTTCTTCAAGGCCAACCTCTTCCTCGGCTCCGGCTCGGTCGCTCACGCGGTCCACAGCTTCGACATGAAGAAAGACATGGGCGGCATGAAGAAATTCATGCCGAACACCTACAAGACCTTCATCATTGGTGCGGTCGCGCTCGCGGGTGTGTTCCCGCTGGCCGGCTTCTGGTCGAAGGACGAGATCCTTGTCGGCACCGGTGGCTGGGGCTTCTTCGGCGGCACCGGTGGCAACGGCGCCTATACCTTCCATCTCACGATGGGCATGATCGGCGCCGCCCTCACCGCGGCCTACATGACCCGCTGCATCTACCTCACTTTCCACGGTGAGTACCGCGGCAACGACCATCACGACGACCACGCCCACGCCGATGATGCCCACGACGCAGACGGTGCCGCAGCCCCGGCCCATGCCGGCGAAAGCCACGATCCGCACGAGTCCGGGCCCCGCATCCTGTGGCCGCTCTACATCCTTTCGGGATTCTCGCTGGTCATTGGTTTCGTCAACTTGCCTCCGGGATTCTTCGAGAGTTCGAAGGTGCTCAGCTTCTTGCCCGACGGATGGGAAGAGCGCTTCCTGCACTTCGTCGAACCGGGTGGGGCTTCGTACTTCCCGGGGATCGGGCACGGCACGCCGAGCTGGTCGCTCGCCGTCGTCTCCAGCCTTATTGCGTTCGGCGGAGCGGGCCTTGCCTATCGGTACTACTTCGTGAAGGTCGACGGCCTGGCGAAAGCCACCGGGCAGCACCTCACCGAAATGCCGAACGGTCCCGTCACCACCAACAAGTGGGCGCGCACCGGGCACACCGTCCTCGTCGAGAAGTACTACCTCGATCACCTCTACACCGGCATCATCGCGGGAGCCACCAAGGGTCCGATTGCTCGGGCCGTCAACTGGGTCAACCAGAACATCATCGACGGTGCGGTCAACGCCGCGGGCGAAACCGCCGTGATGATAGGCAAGGGTGTCTACAGCAAGATCGATCAGGGTGTGATCGAAGGCGTCGTCAACGGATCGGGCCGGATCTCCGACGCCACCGGCGAAGAGCTTCGCCACATCAACTCTGGCAAGGTCCAGAACTACGCCGCAATCATGTTCGCCGGCGCCGCCCTCTTGGCCGGTGCCTTTATCATCATTCTCGCCCTCTAGGAATCCCGGAAAAATGGACACACTAGATACCAACAACTGGCTGCTCACCGCCCTGGTCTTCGCCCCGCTCGCCGGCGCGTTGCTCATGGTCCTCATCCCCGAGAAGGAAGAGGAGGCCCAGAAGCAGTGGGCGATCTTCACCTCTCTCGTCACGCTCGGACTCGGGGTCTGGCTGCTGTTCGACTTCGATTACGACCAGGCCGGCGCCCTGCAGTACTTCGTCGACAAGGACTGGATCGAGGTCATCGGGGCGGGTTACACGATGGGTGTCGACGGCATGTCGCTACCGCTCATCGCTCTCACCGTCTTTGTGATGCCGCTGGTCTTCATCTACTCGTGGAACCACATTCCGAATCCGGGGAACGCCAAGGCGTTCCTCATGCTGATGCTCATCCTCGAGACGGGGATGATCGGCACCTTCGTCGCCCAGGACCTCATCCTGTTCTTCGTCTTCTTCGAGATCGTCCTGCTCCCGATGTTCTTCATGATCGCGGTCTGGGGTGGCGAGGATCGCCGCTACGCCTCGCTGAAGTTCTTCCTCTACACACTCTTCGGCTCGGCGCTCATGCTGCTGTCGTTCCTCGCGCTGTTCTTCCTCACCACAGATCCGGCCACCGGCGAGCACACGTTCAACATGCTGGTGCTTTCGGAGAATGCAGGAGATGGCATTGTCCGATCTACCCAGCTCCTGATCTTTGGCGGCATGTTCGTGGGCTTCGGCGTGAAGGTGCCGATGTTCCCGTTCCACACGTGGCTGCCCGACGCGCACACGCAGGCGCCCACACAGGGCTCGGTGATCCTGGCGGCCGTGCTCCTCAAGCTCGGCGCCTACGGATTCATCCGTATCGCGATCCCGATGTTGCCGGAGGCCGCTGAGGCTTGGGCCCCGTGGATTGGTCTGCTCGCCGTCATCGGTATCATCTATGGAGCCCTCGGTTGCCTTGCTCAAACCGATATGAAGCGCCTGATCGCTTTCTCTTCGGTGGCGCATATGGGCTTCGTGATGCTCGGCATTTCGACGCTTACCGACTTCGGCATCAACGCAGCCATCTACGGCATGGTCGCTCACGGCCTCATCACCGGCATGCTCTTCTTCGTCGCCGGCGCGGTGAAGGAGCGTTACCACACCCTCGAGATCGACCGTCTCGGTGGCATGTTGCTGCAAGCGCCCAAGCTCGGCTGGATCCTTGGTTTCACCGTCATGGCTTCCCTCGGTCTTCCGGGCCTCGCCGGCTTTTGGGGTGAATTTCCGGCCATCCTCTCGGCCTACAACCCGGCTGCGGGCCTGGCTGAGGAGACATTCCGTGGCTATATGGTCGTCGCCGCGATCGGCACCGTTCTGGCCGCCGGTTATCTGTTGTGGCTCTTGCAACGTACCGCTATGGGCGAACCGTCCGAGGAGTTCGCCAACGATCCTGAGATCACCGATGTCACGGTGATCGAGTGGATCGCGTGGACCCCATTCCTCGTGTTGATCCTCGTCTTCGGTATTGCCCCTGGCCTCATATTCGATATCACCGATCCCGCTGTTGTCGAGTCGCTTCGAGGTTGTCTCGAGACGGGTTGTGAGGCCGCCCGCACCGCGGCTGAGGCAGCCGGAGGCTGAGCATGTTCGCTGTACTCGTTGCTGCTGGGGGGGAATTTGCCCGTCCCTCGATCGATTGGCACGCGGCCGCGCCGGAGCTCACGCTCCTCGTGTTTGGCGCGTTGATCACGATGATGGATATTGGCTGGCTCGAACGCGGCCGCAAGGCCACGCCCGCCATCGCCTCGCTCGCCCTCCTCGCCACGATGATTCCGATTATCACGCTCGCCAACGACGGAGTCGATCGTTCGATGTTCGGCGGTGCGTTCGTCGTCGACAACTACTCGTTGATCATGAAGGCGATGTTTGTCCTCGCTGGTTATGTGGTCGTCTTGTTGTCGACGAACTACATCGCCGAAGGCGACTATTGGGAGAACGAGTACTACGGCCTTCTCCTCAGCTCCATTCTTGGCATGGTGCTCATGGCCTCGGCTCGTGATCTCATCACGATCTTTATCGCCCTCGAGCTGCTGTCCATCCCGGCCTACATGTTGGCCACTTGGCGCAAACGAGACCTCAAAAGCAACGAGGCCGGGCTGAAGTATTACCTCATGGGTGTGTTCGCCTCTGCGGTGATGCTTTACGGCATGTCGCTGCTCTTCGGCAGCACCGGCTCCACGCTGCTCACCGACATCAACACGGCCGTCAGCGAGAGCGCCAAGCCGAGTGCGGTCGTTGTGCTCGGCATCGTCTTTGTGGTGGTCGGCTTCGCCTTCAAGGTTTCGGCCTTCCCGTTCCACACCTGGGCCCCCGATACCTACGAGGGTGCACCCACGCCGGTCACCGCTTTCCTCTCAGTTGCGTCGAAGGCCGCCGGTTTCGTGGCGCTGATGAACATTGTGTTCGTTGGGCTGCTCGGACGCGCTGATGTGGTTGAGCCGCTCATGTGGGTCCTTGCCGCAGCGTCGATGACCGTCGGCAACCTGATCGCCCTCCGTCAAACCAACATCGTCCGAATGCTGGCCTATTCCGGTGTTGCCCAAGCGGGCTACATGCTCGCCCCGCTCGCCGTCGTTAGCGACGTACCCGACACCGCACTCGGTGCCATTGTTACCTATCTCGTGATCTACGCGGCGATGAATCTCGGCGCCTTCGGTGTGGTCATGGCCGTTGCCCGGAAGACTCGATCCGCGGAGATCAGCGACTTCCGTGGGCTCTTCCACTACGCCCCCGGCCTCACCGTCGCGATGACGATCTTCCTCTTCTCGCTGGCCGGTATTCCGCCGCTCGGTGGCTGGTTTGCGAAGTTCCGAGTGATGGAAGCGCTCATCGATGCCAACAACGCTTCTGGCGTGGTGCTCGGTGTTGTGGTCGCCGTGAACTCTGTGATCGCCCTCTACTACTACGCCCGTATCGGGCTCAGCATGTGGGGCGATGAAGCGCCTGATGGCGATCTCACCCGGGTCAACGTGCCCGCGTCGTTGATCGCCGCGATTGGCATCACCGGCATCGTCACGATCGCCTTCGGTCTCGGCCTGGTGGTCGGCGACTTCACCGACCTCAGCCTCCTTCCCGCGCTCGCCGCGGGCGGCTGATCTCGCCGGCTCGTCTCGCGACGACATTTCTCGCCGGATGAGTTTCGTGCCCGGTGACCCACTCGCCACACGGCTCGATCAACAGATTGCCGACCAGGGTTCAATCCCGGTCTCTGGCTATGTGGCGCAGGCGCTTTACGACCCGGACGAAGGGTTCTACGCGGTGAGTGGTCAAGCCGGCCGTCGCGGCGATTTCCTGACCGCTCCTGAAGTCGGTCCGCTCTTTGGCGCGGTCGTCGCTCGGGCCGTCGACGAATGGTGGAATGAGGCCGGCCGCCCTCCGGTGTTCGCGGTCGAGGAGTGGGGTGCCGGCCCGGGCACGCTCGCCCGTGCTGTCGCCGCCGCCGCGCCGGAGGTGCTCACCACGGGAGCCTTGCGTTGGGCGCAGGTAGAAGTGTCGGCGGCCCAGCGGGCCCAACACCTCGTCCATCCAAATTGTTCGTCGCATACTCCCCACGATCTTGCGGTGACCGAAGCGGGGCGGGTCGACCTGATCTTCGCCAATGAACTCCTCGACAATCTGCCCTTCGATGTTGCCTCATTCGACGGAGCGACCTGGCATGAGCTGCGCGTTGGCTCCCGTGGCGGCGGTGCCACGTACTCGCTCGAAGTTGGAGAGCCGCTCGACGCCGTCACCGTCGCTCGCCATCAGTTGCCGCTCGATCTTCCGGCTGGTACCCGCCTACCTCTGCTCCGTGAGGCCCGGCGATGGGTGCAGGCAGCTCGCGTTCGAGCAGCCCGAGTGGTGGTCGTCGACTATGGCGCCGACGCACGAGCACTCGCGGCGCGCGATGGCGGCTGGTTGCGCACCCATGTCGCCCACGAGGCGAGTGCCGACTGGCTGTCCGTTCCCGGTTCGTGTGACATCACCACCGATCTTGCGATCGAACAGTTGCCTGACGATGGCATCGCAGTCACGCAGGCGGCCTGGTTGCGCGGTTATGGCATCGACGAACTGGTCGATGAGGGACGAGCGATTTGGGAAGCACAGGCGGGTATTGGTGGTCTTGCCGCGTTGAAGGGGCGGAGCCGGATCCGAGAAGCGGAGGCGCTCCTTGATCCGTCGGGAATGGGCGGCTTTGTGGTTCTGGAATGGCCGTCAGCCGAGGACGGTGGGACCTCCGGTCTTGCCCGTGTCATGGCTCCCAAATGAGTCGGTCGCCTCTTACCTAAGGTGCGGCCGTGCAGTTTCCTGGTGCCTGTGGCCCCTATCGAAACCCAAGCCGCCCTTGGCGATCAAACCTTGTATGTCGATCACTTCGGCCTTTGTATTGGTTCGGTCTCCGTCGGCCTTCCGCTCTCCTGCACCGCTGACGATGTTTACCGGCGTTATCTCGATCTCATACGGATCAAGCGACTTGGCCCGATCGACACGTTCGAGTCGCCGATCGCTGATCTGTGGGCGCTTGCCGACGCGACGTTTGCCGACTGTGCCTATGTCGCTCGGCGAATCAGCGCGCTCCAGGCCTGAGGCTCGATCCGGAC
>Ga0115000_10002750_pt1 | contig 14909 bp, 7 predicted proteins | sample ArcticOcean_MG_C_6_FD_89690 | JGI IMG/M metagenome (GOLD analysis project Ga0115000, IMG submission 89690) | Marine microbial communities from western Arctic Ocean - ArcticOcean_MG_CB8_128 | ecosystem: Environmental > Aquatic > Marine > Oceanic | place: Arctic Ocean: Canada Basin | collected...
AAAAAAAAAAAAAAAAAAAAAAAAAAAAAAAAAAAAAAAAAAAAAAAAAAAAGCAGTAGAGAGAGAAATTAAAAAAAAAAAAAGAAAAACTTCAGAACGAACGCACGACGAATCTCATCATCGAATGCTAACACAATACTACTATAATAAAGAAGAAGAGAAAAATGTACCGATATCTATGCCTTTAATAAAGTAAAATCAGACAACACGGAGACTATTTGCGCGCACACGAACGCGTACACAAGAAAACGAGAGAAAAAGAAGAGAGAAAAAGAAGAGTTTAGTAGAGAGAATTTTTCAAAATCTCACCTGACGGAAAGAAGACATTGAGTAAATAAATATGGACTTTTTCTTAGAGAAGTGCGCGGCGAAAGCGAACAATGACAGAAAAGATGATGATTCTAGTAAACAGTTCTTGGAGGATTTAGACGACGACATAATGGCGGTCATTACAACCACGACGCCTTTATCGGCGAAAGATTCGATGAAATTAGCCGATAGACTCATCGAGGTGAGTTCGGAGACGATATCGAGACGCGAAAGGGTGTTCGAGGAAAGGATGGAACAGATGGAGAGAAAGAATAGGATACTGGAGGAGAAGTTGTTGGTTATGACGACGCCAAGAGTATCGGAGAAGAATGATGTTACTGATGCGAAAATGAGCAGCGAAAGAGTCGTCGCGTCGTTTACGTCGTCGCCCGAAGGCGCCGCCGAGGTACAAAAGACGCTGTTTACGACGAGACAACAACAACAACAACAACAACAACAGGAAACAACGACAAAAACGACGTCGAAAAATCATCATCACCTTCCATCTCACACGCCTGGGATACCTTCCATTTCGCTTTCTCCGCCGAGAGGCCAAACGATGCGCGCAGACGCGAGCGAGTTTTCACCGCCGTTTAGTAATAGCCGTAGATATACGAACAACAACAATAACAACAACGACAACAACAACTTTTATAACAACAGTCGTTCGTCGCTTAGAAGCACGACTGTTACGCCTCTTTCCTTCCGCAACAAGGAAAATATATTGATGCGTAAATTAGCCGCCGCGGCTTCTTCTACTTCTTCTTTGTCGTCGACGATGAAAGAAGAAAACGATCCGCGGAAGAGCTTGTTACACGCGGCGGAACGCACCATGGCGCAAAGCGTGGACGATCTACAAACTTTGAAAGCCGCGAACGACGCGTTGCGCAACGACCTCGAGAAAATGAAGAAGCAACGCGATGCGGACGCGGAATCGCATCGAAAAGCGTTAGCCGAATCCAACGCGAAGCGAACTTCTGAAACGGCGGCGTTGACGGAAAATTTAGAAATCTTACGAGGCGAAAAGCGCTTGTTAGAACAAAGAGACGAGAAAGTCAGAGACGACCGCGATTCGGCGATGAAGGAGTTATCAGAAGTAAAGGCAAAATTTACCGCGAGCGAGTTAGATGTGAAATCGAAATATTCGGAAATAGCGCTTTTGAACGCGGCGGTTGACGAAGAGAGAGGAAAATCGAAGGCGCTCGCGGAGAAATGTACGGATTTCGAACGAGTGAAAAACGAATTAAAGTCCAAGTTTGAAGTCACAGAGAGCGAAAAGACGAAACTTTCGGAAGAAATCGTGCAATTAGGAGACGCGAACGATGCTCTGCGCAAAGAATTGAGCGACGCGCAACACGCGTCCAAAAAGGTATTCGAATCTCGCGTCGTCTCCGAGCGCGAAATTTCAGATTTGAAAGCCTCCTTGGAAGCCATGCGCCAGGAGTTGGATAAAGAAACCGAGAAAAGACACTTAGCCGAAGAGAACGTTAAAGCCATCGAAACGGTTAAAGAGGACATCGAGCGCGCGGCGAGTATCGCGCGAACAACATTTGAAAAGAAAGTCTCGAAACTTCAAACGAAAGACGGCACGTTCCAAGAAAAATTAAAACTCGTCAACGAAAAGCGAGAGAAACAAAACAACGAAACCAAAAAAGCGTTAGAGGCAATGACTCAGCAGTGTCGCCAGGCGGTTGAAAAAGCGGAAACTTTAAACGACGAGTTGACCTCGACGACGAAAAAGTTAGACGATACGAAAGCCGAATGCGCTCGATTGAAAATCGAACAATCGGAGAAAACGAAAGAGCGTTTAGACGCCATCGAACAAAGGAACAAATACGAAGAGTTATGTCGCAAGCTAGAATTAGACGTCGCTCGAGTGCCTGGTTTAGAGTTTGCCGCGGACGCCGCCAACGAGGAGGTGAAAGCGTTGAGGCTAAAACAGCTGGAAGACCAATCGAAATTTTCCGACCTCGAACAAGTCGAGTTTCAATTAAGAGAGATCATCGATCGAGGAAGGAAAGAGACGCTCAAATTAGTCGAAAGAGGGAAAAAAGCTGAGGAGGAGATGCATAAGTTCGAAAACATGGCAGACGATTTGAGGTTTAAGTTGGAACAGATGGAATTAAGCGAAGCGATGTTGAAGAAGGAGAACGAGGAGAGGAAAAGCGCGTTGAGCGAAATGAAAAACGCATCCGAGAAGTTTCAAGAGGAGAAAGAGCGGTTGGAAAATGAATTAGAACGCGTTACAACGGCTAAGTTGGAAATGGAAAACGAGTTGGCCTCGTTCGCGAATACTAACGACAACGAGGACGAGAACAACATCAACAACGCTCCGGTTGCTTCGCCCGCCGGTAAAGCGGGCGGCAAAGCCGCCGTGCAAAAGATTTCACAAAAACTCGCCGACGCCGAAGCTGATTTTAAATGGCTTCAAGACGAACACAAGAAACTCCACGCGCGTATGCGCGCGTCGGAAGAGGCGCAGAAAGCCTCGAGAGCGACGGTCATTGCCAAGACGAAAAATATGATCATGTTGAAGCTTCGCGGGTCGAGTTTAGAAGGTAAATTAGAGAAGGCTTTGGCGGATATCAAACGATTGGAAGATACCGTCGCCGCGAAAGCCGCAGAGATTACCGCGATAAAGTTGAAGGGCACCACGAACAGTGGTGGGAAGAGTTTCTTCGGCGGCGGTAAAAATAGTCCGGCAAAAGGTCAACCTGAGACGACGACGTACGAAGCGAAGCGCATGAGCGGTTTCAACGCGTTTGAGGAAAAATTAGCCGTCGTCAAGCTCGAACGAGACATCGAAAGACTCGAAGAAAGTCACGCGGAACAAATCCGCGCGCTCGAAGTCGAGCTCGTAGAGACGAAACGAGAATGCGTTGAGGCGAAAAAATATGCCGACGACGTTGTCGAGAAAGCGAACGAGGAGGTCCAACACGCGCACGACCGAGAGGCGAGCGCGAAGCGGTTAGCTGAAGACGAGACGAAACGCGCGCGGTTTGAGAGAGATTCAATGGCACAAACGAAGATGAGAACGGAAGTTGCTCTAGAAAACGCGGCGGAAAAGATGCGAAAGCTCGAATTGGAGTTGGGAAGGAAACCGTCCGAGATGCCTTTGGTTTCGACGATACCGTTGGTACCGAAAACAACAGACAAGAGGACGACGACGACGACGAAAAGAAATAAAGTAGTGAGAAACATTTTTCTCTCAATCGTCGTCGTTCCGATCTTTTTTATTTACTTCGTCTTGGTGTTTGTGTCGTACAGGCTCTCTTCGCTTCCGAACGCATCGGACGCCGCGTACGATATTTTACCCGATACATCTTCGGAATCTGGTACGTGCTCGCGAGGTCGACACTTTGTTTCGATGTTCGAAGAAGCGTTGACAAACGCCGCCGGCATCGAGTACGTCAACCTGTGCGCATTGTCTAGTTTTTCGCTTGTTTAATGATCCTACGTGCGTTGTATTATGTTATTATTACTACAGATGCTATTAGCTTTTGATGCCGAGCAGTTTCTTCGCGTCGTCTACTTTCTCTTTATTCTCCGGTCTTTTTAGGTATTCGCTCGAGTGTTCCCGCACGTTTACTCTCGACACCTCTCGGTCTTTCGGCATCGGAAGTTCTTCTTTCCCGATACTTCTCCGATGGATATTCTTCGCTGTAATAGTTTCTTCTTCCGTGGCATTCCCAAAAAATAAATCTTCCTCGGTCACTTCATACGGACGTTCTGGATCGCTGTCGCTGTAATCGTCCGGATTTGGATCGTTTGCGAATTCGTCGTCGTCTTCGTCCTCGTAATCGTCCTCGAAATCGTCACCGCGACCTTTCGCTTTGGCATCGAGCATGGCATCTAAAGCGTTGTCTAATTCATCGTCTTCGTTGTCATCGTCGTTGTCGTCCTCCTCATCTTCATCATCCCCACTCTCATTTTTTCGACGACCGGCTAACATACTCGTCGCTCGTATATACTCCGTCTCTATGATTTCTCGGTACCTCTCGTCCAAGAAACTCTTCCCGGCGTCGTGTATTTTCTTCAACAGTTTCAACGCCTTGAAATTCTTCGGCGGGAACCGTTCGTGATAGACAATCATTTGCGACGCAATCAATACCAACCGCTCTTTCAACGTCGGTAAACTTTGCACGTCGTCCGCGTCTTCGGTCACTTTAACGCCGTTTCTGTTTTTCAAATACGCCTTTTCGAACGAATCGTCGCTAAAGCCAAAAGACACGTTCACTCTCGGTTCTCCTTGGTAATTATCTCTCGGTTTGCTCCCCCAGTGTATGGTTCTGTGACTGAAAACAACCGCCTCGCCTACATCCACTGGACAAGCCGTTATGTTCTGGTACGCCTTCTTATCCTTCAAACACTTCTCTAACGGCGTCTTTTCTAAATCCGTATCGTCGTCGCCTTCTATGTACCCTTCGTCGCACTTCCGCGGTATGACGTATAAACACGAGTTTTCGCACGTCGCGTTCGTCAGAGGAATCCAAATCGTGCAATACTTCGGCGACTCGTCTTCTCGAAAACTCTTCCTCGTGCCGTCTCTGCCTTTTGGCTGGCGATCTCTGTGCGGCGTAAACGCAGTCATCATCGTAGTGTTGTTCGATTCTCCTCTTTTCTCGTCTTCGTTCTTTACGTTCCTCACCCGCCACACCAACGCGTCAAAGTTCAATCGATTATCTTTACCCCCCGATATTTCTTGCACGATTTTCTCCACGCGTCGCGCTAAGATCCAATAATTATCGTACACTAACGACCACGTTGGATTCAATCCGCATTTTTCGTCCAGGAATTCAATCAACTCCGTTAAATGTTGGCACTCGCATTGAAATCCACTTTTCCTTTCGTACTCTCGTTTCGAACTAAAAAGTTCATTCTCTTTCGCGGTTTCCGCTATTGATACTATCGTGTACCCGTCTTCGCACACACGTCTTTGGTGGTCGTGCATGAGTTCTTGCACGAAACTTTCTTGTTCGATGCCGAACGCGTGCGAGTCTGCTTTCACTCTCGCTTCTTTATCAGTTCCTATCGTGACTAATCCATCGTTCACTTTCAGATGAAATTCGTGTCCGATGTGATTCCAAAACTCTTCCGAAAAGATGTTTCTTGAATCGTCGTCATCATCGTTTTCCTCCTTATTACGACGTAACCGTATCAAATTCCCATCTCTGATGTCTCGTAAAGTTTGTATTCGTTTCAACTGGAGCTCTTTCTCTCGCGCGCGTTTGCCCGTCTTCATGGTAGTATGATTTGTTATGAAGCATTTTCCCTCGTTTGTCTCCAATGAGGTGGGGGAAAAAAACTCGCATGTCTGCATGTTCTTCAATGCTTCACTTTTATTCGGCAAGTTTTACGTGCCTCCTCGAGGATAGGTTTCTTCGATATACACAACACACGCGATATGATGTTCGCGACAACACGAGGGGCAAGATGATGCGAGAAACGCGGTATCAGAATTTGTGGGATTTGATCGTGAATAACGACGATGTGAGTTTCAAACACATTCTTCCGAGATTGAATCGAACGGATCTCAAATTCTTGTACGAGGTGAATGGTGAAACGAGAAAGTTGATTAAGAGATCAACTCGCAAGGGGGAGTTGAGAAAGAGGTTTAAAGTGAGCGAGATGTCGTCGATATCTACGTTGGAGTTTGTGTGGGAGAATAAGTCGTTGTTGTGGTCGAGACACTTGAAATACGAACCATATTTCTGCTGGCAAGTTGCTCAAACGAATAAACTCGAGTTGCTCAAGTGGGCGCGAGAGGAGAAAGAGTGTGAGTGGGGTGGAGGGACGATTACTGCGGCCGCACATCATGGTAATCTGGAAGTGGTAAAGTATTGCGTTGCAAATGAGTGTCGTATCGGTGACTTTACGTGTGCACGTGCTGCCGAAAACGGTCATCTCGAGTGCCTCAAATACTTACGCGAAGGAGCCAAAGCGCCTTGGGATTCATCGGTTTTGTACTTCGCTCGCGCGAATAAACACCTCGAGTGTTTACGCTACGCCGTCGAAAAGAAATGTCCGGGATGGAAAGGTTACACAGAAAGACTGAAGGAATTAGAGCAAAGCCAGTAAACGTTTTTTCGTTCTAAAAACACAAACACATTTTGAACGCGTTCGTTATTCAATCGACGAACGCGCTGCTCTCGCTTGGTCGTACGTCAAACCTCTCACGAATAAATCGAGAATTTAATTGGTTGAATTCCCCTATTTTTCTCCATTTTACGTAGAGAGAAAAAGAGCGGTCTATTATATACACACACACTATATATATGCGCCAACTTGGCTACGTTTTGAGAAGTCAAAGTTTCAGCGGCGCGATGACGACGACGATGATACCGACTTTTGCTTCTTCTTTACTCTCTTCTTCGTCGCGTTTGTTGTCCACGTCGAAGGGAAAAACATTTGCGAATTCAAATGCAAAACTTTTACTCGATTCTGTTTTTGTTGCAAAGATGACGACGACGATTTCGAAGACGAAGATGAAGAAGAAGACCACCGGTGGTTGTCTGCGCGCTTTGTCGTCTTTGTCTTCAGAAAATTTGCCTTCGTCGAACTTACTTCAAGTCGCAAATGCGTTTGCGAATTCGATCGAAAGCTCGTCCAAAGCGGAAATTTTTTTACGAGATTTATCACAAAAAATCTCGGAAAGCGATCGCTTATACTACGACGAAGCGAAAGAAACACTCACGGACGGAGAGTACGACTTGTTGCGGATGAAATTTGAAGCGGTGGAGAGAAAGTTTGAGAAGTTGAGAGGGAAATTTGACGACGGGATGTACTCGCGGGTAGGGAGCGGTAGGTTGGCGTCTTCGTCGTCTTTATCGAATGCATCCTCATCCTTTGAGTATAAGAAGTATAAACATTTGTCGCCGATGCAAAGTTTGAAGAACGCGTTTAACGCGGACGAAGTGAGAGAGTTTGACGAGAGGGTGAGGAAGAGCTTGGTTGAAGTTTTGCCGGCGGCGGCTTTGCAAAAAGTAGAGTACTGCGCGGAATTGAAAATCGACGGCGTTTCCGCGAGTTTGCGATACGAAAACGGGAAACTTGTCCGCGCGTTGAGTCGCGGGGACGGCGAGTTTGGCGAAGACATCACGAGACACGTGTTGAGTTCTTCATGTCGAGACGTACCGAGAGAATTGGGAGAAGGATCGTCCTACCCTGAAGTCTTTGAAATTCGCGGCGAGGTGTACGTAGAAGAAGACGCTTTGGAAAAAGTCAACGAGAGGAAAAGTGCAAACGGAGAAACACCGTTTAAAAATGCGCGAAACGCCGCCGCAGGGGTCATGCGCATGAAAGAAGCGAACGCAGACGTTCCTTTATCGTTCATTCCGCACGGTTGGGGGACAGAAGGAGGAGACCGCGCAGAATTGTTCGAGACGCAAATTGAATTTTACGAAAAGTGTCAAAAGTGGGGGTTTTCCGATTTATGTTTGACCAGGAGCGCGATTTCCTCCGATTTGAACGAACTCTTCGCGTTCCACGCGAAAACGTACGATTTAAGAGACACGTTGTCGCATAAAATCGATGGCGTCGTGTATAAAATAAACGAAACGCGTTTGCGCGATCGGATCGGCTCCGACTCGAGAGCACCAAAATGGGCCATCGCGCATAAGTTCGTCGCGGATGTTGCGATAACGACGTTGAAATCCATAGAAGTGCAAGTAGGACGAACCGGCGTGTTGACACCAGTAGCTATATTAGAACCGTGCGAGTTAAACGGAGCAACTATACGTCGCGCGACGTTGCACAACTTTTTCGAAATTGAACGCAAAAAGATTCAGATTGGCCAAGACGTCGTCGTCGAGAGAGCCGGGGACGTCATTCCGAAAGTTATTCGCGTCGCCACTGACGCTGAACGGATAACGAGTGAAGGAAACGCGGAAGAGGCATCCTCCTCTCCTTCGTCTTTGGGAGCAGCGCTAGGTTTATCGTCATCGTCATCAACGTCGTCGTCGTTAAATCTGGGCGGCGCTTCTGCCTACGCCGCGCCGATGTTGTGTCCGTGTTGCAACTCGCTCGTCTCTCGAGACGCCGAGGACGGCATGGTTATTCGATGTAACGCGGGTTTGAAGTGTCTAGCGCAGAGAACCGCGAGGACGACGCATTTTGCCTCTAAAAAAGCCTTAGACATTCGCGGTTTAGCGGAAAAGCAAATCGAGAAACTCTTTGAGACGAACGCCATCGAGCGCACGTCGGACATTTTCACGTTGGAGGAAAGATTTTACGGACCGAATAGAAACGAGGAAGAAATGCCTCCTGTTTGGGCGCGTTACATAAACCCCGCGCAAAAGAAAAAGCGCGAGTTTACGAAAAACGCGCTGAACATGTTCGCTGCCATCAACGACGTGAAAACGAACGGCGTTCAGCTGGCAAAATTCATATACGCTTTAGGAATACCGTTCGTCGGCGAAGCGACGGCGAAGGAACTCTCGAAAACGTACAAAAGTTTAGACAAGTTCAAAGAAGCGGCGGAGCGTTATCAAAAAACTGGGAGTAGCGCGGACGAAGCGAGCGACGACGACGAGAAGAACGGTATCAAAATCTCTCTCGAAGCTGTCGAAGGCGTCGGCGATATCGTCGCGAAAAGCATCGCCAACTTTTGGAGCGAGCCGAACAACGCCAACGAGGTGAAACGAATTCTGGACAACGGCGTGAAGATTCTTCCCGTTTTTGGAGGCGACGTGTCATCATCCTCATCCTCATCGTCAAGAACAAACAACAACAACAACAACAACAACAAACTCTCCAATTTAAAAGTCTGCATTACCGGCACGTTTTCGAAATCGCGTTCCGAAATCCAACGAGACATCGAACGCCTCGGCGGTTCCGTCTCCAACGCGCTCGCGAAATCCACCGACATCCTCTTAATCGGCGAGAACCCCGGTCCGAGTAAACTCGAAAAAACGAGAGAGATTGCGAAGAGTAAAGGAGGCCACATCGTACTCGTGGAAGGTTTCGAGCAATTTCAAAAGGACTGGTTGTTAACGATGGAGGATCGGGATGATGATGATCGGGAGGAATAAAGTTTTAAAAAGCACAGCATACTAGTAGCATATATAGTTTTGTAGTTAAAAGTTTTCTAGTTAAAAGAACGGGAGGAGCTATCTCGCGTCGTCGTCCGCTGCCTCTGCCCCCGCCTTATCATCTAATTCCTTGAACCGCCTCCACAGTTCGTCGTTCTCGCCCATGCGGCACGTGATGGAGCGCTTCGCGTAGTGCTCAGAGTCGCGTTCGATGTTTTCAATCACGTCGTCGAGAAGGTGCGCGCGCTCGGCGCTGACGCCGTGTTCCATGGACACGTTCGTGAAGTGGACGTGGAAGTGATAAAACTGCGGCGGGTAGTGCACGAATATCCTCAAGCTTTCGTTCGCGAGCCCGTACGTGTTTTTGATTACCTCCCGGCCCTTTTTCGCCATCGCACGTAACATCGGCAGGTGCGCCGCTCGCAAGTCCCGCAGCGACCGCACGTCTTTTCTGTGACACAACCCGATACAGTACAGCTCGCGCGTCCCCGGATGGTTCATCCACTGTTCTTTCGGCGTCGTCTTCGGGTCAGGATGCGTCGTCCACTTCGGGTCCGTGTTGAGGAGAAACCCGTCGTTCAAGTCGTCGTCGTCGAAGAGCAATCGTTCGAGTTCTTTCTCTTTGTTCAAAATCTTGTACACCCACCCCATCGCGCTGGTAGGGATCGCCTCGATATACGATAAATGCGCTTTCAAGTACGCTCGCGGGTTCTCGCGGAACACCACCGGCCTCTGCGCTTGGTTGCGGCTGACGTGCTTCGCGAGGAGCTTCGCTTTTGCTTCCTCCGAACATTCTTTCAAACACCCGGGGTATAAGACGTCCACGGACAAGCCTGGGGCGAAGAACTTTTCCTCGGAAGAGCCGTTGTTGACGACGCCGTGGTAGTACCCGTACTCCATTCCTGAGTACGGCATGCGTTCGTAAAGCGTTATCGCGTCCGCGAGTGCCTCTACATTGTCCAACGGTATCGGCGGTCTGGAAAGCTTTATAACGACCGATGATGATTCTTCTTCTTCTTCGGTGGTTTCCATCAATCCGGTTTTGAAGGTGCCTAACAGTGCGACGACGTTGCCGGAGGCAGAGTCCTTGCCATCGTTGAGAATTTTCGAGAGTTTGAATCCTCGCAAGGATTGGAGTTTATCCGGTAATGTCATCGTCCACCGTGTCTCATCATTCGTGCGCATCGATATCCGTTTCGACGCTGAACTTCTAAAAAAACTCTTTCCAAATTTCCAAGTTTAGGGTTTTGATAATAAAGTATGCACCCTAAATGTGAGCACCCTAAACTCATATCTTCTTTTTTCTTCTCTCTTCTGTTTGTTTGGGCTCCACAATAACACTCGTGTACTGATTTACTGCAGCAGATATAGAGAGTATTTTTATTGGTGCAAAAAGCACGCACGATTTACTGTCACCGTCGTTTACGTCGTTTAATACGTCGTTTATTACGTCGTCATGCGGAACAAGAACTCTTTTAACGCGTTTTTAAAAAGCACGACGGAGACTTTGTTGGGGAAGAATTTCTCTCTAAAGTCGTCTACGTCGTCATCTCGCGTCGTTCGTAATGAAGTCTTCTTAAACTCGAATAAGAACAACAGTAACAACAGAAAGTGTTTTACGACGACTTTCAACGCGAGAACAAAAAACACGTTCTCTTCGTCGTCGTCTGAACCTTCCTTCTCTCTTGGGGCAATGAAACGATTGCTTTTCTCATCCGCCGGAGAAAAAGGATTTTCTTCTTTTTCTTGGAACGCTTTGAAGAGGAGAGGGACGACCGCGAAAAGAAGATTCAGCGCAAACTCTCAGTCGTCGGAAAAAGCCTCGAAAAAAGCCGCGGAGAACGCGGCAAAAGCAGACCAGCTTTTAAAAGCGTCGAAGAATGGTAAACTTGGTGGTGGTGGTGGCGGCGGTACGAACAACTCGAACGGGAGCACCGGGAACACGGCGCCTCCGGGCGGCAATAATAATAAGAAAGGCGGCGATAAGAAGAGTAACAACAACAACGAGGATGAGAAGCCAAAATCGTTCGCGGAGCTTTTGCAGTCGCAACAAGTCGCCGGACAGTTAGGTTTACTTCTTTTGCTCGGCTTGGGGGTGTCCTTCTCTCGAGCCGGGCAGTCGGACGCGAGAGAAATCTCGTTTCAAGAGTTCAAGACGAAACTGTTGGAGCAAGGATTGGTCGATCGAATCGAAGTGTCGAATAAATCCACCGCGAAGGTTTTCTTAAAGAATAAAAGTGGAGCGAGCTTGTTGTCTAACACGAGCGGAGGATCCGTCGCGGATGGCTTCGATTCCGGAGGAAGTTTCGGCGGCGGAACCGCTGGACAAAATCAACAACAACAAAATCAACAACAACAGAATCAACAAACGCACAAGTTTTCCTTCAACATCGGTTCGTTAGAAACGTTTGAACGGAAAATGGAAGAAGCTCAAGAACTCATGGGCGTGGAATCGTCGAAATTTGTCCCGGTGACGTACGTCTCAGAAATGTACTGGCAAGGCGAAATCTTGCGCGCGTTGCCGACGATTGCCATTTTAGCGGGATGGTTGTACTTTATGCGCAGAGGCGCGGTTGGCGGTATGGGTGGAATGGGCGGTGGTGGTGGTGGACCGGGTGGAGGTATTTTTAACGTCGGTAAAGCGACGATCGCGACTTTGGATAAAAACGCGCCAAAGGTGATGTTCAAAGACGTCGCCGGCTGCGACGAGGCAAAGAGGGAAATCATGGAGTTTGTCGATTTCTTAAAATCACCGGAAAAGTACGAAAAGTTGGGCGCGAGGATCCCGCGAGGTGCTCTCTTAGTCGGTCCGCCAGGGACTGGGAAAACTTTACTCGCAAAAGCTACGGCGGGTGAATCTGGCGTTCCGTTCTTATCTATTTCCGGTTCCGACTTTATGGAAATGTTCGTCGGCGTCGGTCCTTCGCGAGTTCGCGACTTGTTCGCCAAAGCCAAGGAGCAAAAACCTTCGATTATTTTCATCGACGAAATCGACGCGATTGGCCGACAAAGAGGAAGAGGTGGTTTCGCCGGCGGCAACGATGAGCGAGAAAACACGTTGAATCAGTTATTAGTCGAGATGGACGGTTTCGGGTCGACTCAAGGCGTCGTCATTCTCGGCGGCACGAACCGTCCGGACATTTTAGATAAGGCGTTGTTGAGACCGGGGAGATTCGATCGACAAATTACCGTCGATCGACCAGACGTGAAAGGTAGAGAGCAAATCTTTCGAGTGCATTTACAGAAAATCACGTTAGATGGACCGGTTCAGGACTATTCGGAACGATTAGCCGCGTTAACGCCTGGATTTGCGGGCGCGGACATTGCCAACGTCTGCAACGAAGCCGCGTTGGTCGCCGCGCGGGATGCCGCGGAATTCGTCGTCTTGGAACACTTTGAAAGAGCAGTCGATCGCGTCATCGCTGGTTTAGAGAAGAAGGATAAAGTCATCTCTCGGGTGGAACGAGAAACCGTCGCGTATCACGAAGCTGGTCACGCCGTAGTCGGTTGGTTCATGGAACACGCCGAGCCTTTGTTAAAAGTCTCCATCGTCCCGAGAGGTTCCGCAGCCTTGGGGTTTGCCCAATACCTCCCGAATGAAAACGTTTTAGCGACCACGGAACAGTTAAGCGACATGATGTGCATGACGCTCGGTGGTCGCGCCGCGGAAGACGTCATGCTTGGAAAAATCTCCACGGGAGCGCAAAACGACCTCGAAAAAGTCACGAAAATGGCGTACAACATGACCGCGGTGTACGGCTTGAACCAAAAGATTGGTTTACTCTCCTTTCCGAAAGGCGACAACGATTTCAAATCGCCGTACAGCGAAGACACCGCTCGAATGATTGACGAGGAAGTTCGAGAGTTAGTAGATAAAGCGTATCTGCGAACGGTCGCGTTAGTCCGAGAGAAGAAAGCCGTCGTCGAAAGTTTAGCGAGAGCGTTGTTAGATAAAGAGGTGTTGCAAAGACACGACTTGGTCAAAGTCTTGGGCGAGAGGCCGTTTAAATACGAAGGGCAACAAAACATCGACATCTTAAACCAAGGATTTAGGGACGAAAAGTTGTTGCCGAAAACTCCCTCTTCAGAAGATGCGGCGACGAATAATAACGACGAAGACTCAAAGAAGGAAGACGGCGACGCGAGCATTCCGGTGACTCCCATTCCCGTCGTTTGATTGAGCGAGAAGAAGAAAAGGAATTTCTAAAGAACTACGCCGCGCGTTGTATTGTACACTATTATTATATCATTATAATTAAATAAGAATTGTTATTACTACAAGCAAGAAAATATAAGAGCTACTACACTTCGTCCGCGACTTCATTCACGGTCCTCATCGGCGTCGGTGGCGGCACAATCACCGCCGCTATCCTCGAGAACAATCCTCTTCTCTCTCCTCCTCCTCCTCCTTGTTGCAACCGCTCTCTCTCCATCTCCATCATCCGCATCTGCCGCATCCTCCTCGCCTTCTTCCCCGTCGGCGTAGTCGCGCTTCCCTCGTCACCACCACCATCTAAATAATACTCGCTCTCTAAATCTCTCGCCGTGTTCTTCACCACCACCAGCTCCTTGTGCCCCGTGTTCACGTCCGCGTGTCTCTCAAACGCGAAACGTTTGCACTCGCCCAAGACAATCTCGCACGTCGTGAACACTTCGCATCCTTCTAACATGTGTCCTCCGCACACTTCTCCGTTCGCGTCTGCAACTGCCACGTGCACGTGCATCCCGTGTTTCGCGGATAACGTCCCCGTCATGGAGACGATTTCAAACCGTTCCTCGGTCAGTTCGGCGACTTCGTTCGTGTTCGTTTGCACGGACGACGCCAAGCGAATCTTCGCTTTTTGTAACGACCCTACCGCGGTGATTATAATACCGGCTTGGATGTTTTTCAGCTGGCAGAATGATTCCAGCTCTTTTTTCACGTCCTAGAGTTGTGTGTTGTTGTTTTAAACGCACGCGTTAAGAGAGAGAAAGCGTTACGAAAGAGAAGCGTTTGTGAGCGATGTCATCCGTCGGATGAATTTGATCTCGAACGGATGAAGAGGTGATGATGTTAAGAGAGAATACCACTACCACTCACAACAACAACAACGACGAAAAGCAGTGGTCGTTTATAATAAAAGGTAGTAAACAACGACGAAGTGCAACAAAACAAAAACAAAGCGCAAAACGCACTTGACCGGGCTTCAACCGGAACGGATGAATCTCCATACGAGTATTCTTTTTTTTAATTTCTTTCGAGTGTTTTTGAACTGTTTTTTTTTGACGATTTTTTGAGTCAAAATTTTTTAAAGAAAAGGACGACCGATTTTGATTCGTTTGATCTACTACTACTAGAGTACTTTACTCAAATATCTGCTACGAGTACGAGGAGTAGTAATAGTAGTAAACTAGTATTCTTTTAGTAGTATTAAAAAAAGCGATTTAAAGCACGAGACTACTATTATATCTCCTGTTACGCGTACTTAACTAACGAAACGCTTCGGGAACGATGGTTTCGAACGACTCTTTGGCGTCTTTTTTATTTTCGTTTTTTACGTCGTTTCCAACACAGTGGTTTTTTGCGAGCGC
>Ga0115000_10002753_pt1 | contig 14904 bp, 5 predicted proteins | sample ArcticOcean_MG_C_6_FD_89690 | JGI IMG/M metagenome (GOLD analysis project Ga0115000, IMG submission 89690) | Marine microbial communities from western Arctic Ocean - ArcticOcean_MG_CB8_128 | ecosystem: Environmental > Aquatic > Marine > Oceanic | place: Arctic Ocean: Canada Basin | collected...
TAATCCGTTGCAGCAATCACTGGTCCATCTCTTTTTTCCAAACATTCCTCAACATAAGATTTTTTCTTTTTTTGTTCAGGATTTAATAAATTCCATCTTTCTATTTCCATTCCATTTTTTCTTAATTCGTTAAAACTTGTAACACTCCATACGTCAGAATCTATACCGTGTTCTTTAGATAAAATTTTTGCCGCCTTTATTACTTCTCTTAGAATTGTTCCTGATCCCAATAACTGCACCCTTGTTTTACCTTTATTATTATTTTCTTCAAACAAGTACATTCCTTTTAAAATACCTTCATCAGCATTTTTTGGTTTTTCAGGATGAGAATAATTTTCATTCATTGCTGTAATATAATAAAAAATCTTTTCTTTTTTTTCATGCATTCTTTTGATTCCTTCTCTTAAAATCACCGCCATCTCGTATGCAAATGTAGGGTCATAACTTACACAGTTTGGAATATTTGAAGCTAATAATTGACTATGGCCATCTTGATGCTGCAATCCTTCTCCAGCTAAAGTAGTTCTTCCTGCTGTTGCTCCAATTAAAAATCCTCTAGTTTGAGAGTCTCCTGCTGCCCAGGCAAGATCTCCAACTCTTTGAAATCCAAACATAGAATAAAAAATATATATAGGAATCATTTCTATATCATGATTTGTGTAAGAAGTTCCTGCTGCTATCCATGAAGACATGGCACCTGCTTCATTTATTCCCTCCTCAAGCACTTGGCCACTTTTATCTTCTCTATACGAACTTAATTGCTCAGAGTCCTCTGGTTCATATTTTTGACCTTCGTGTGCATAAATTCCTATTTTCCTAAAAAAACCTTCCATACCGAAAGTTCTAGCTTCATCTGGAATAATTGGAACTAGTCTAGGTGCAACATTTTTATCTCTTAATAAACTAGTTAACATTCTCACCAAGGCCATTGTCGTTGACATTTCTTTTTCTCCAGTAGATTTCATGAAATTTTCAAAAATATCTTGTGGAGGTGTTTTAATAGATTTTGCAAAAGAACTCCTTTCTGGAATAGATCCACCCAGCTTTAACCTTTTGTCTTTTAAGTATTTAATCTCCTCTGAATTTTCATCAGGTTTGTAAAATTCAATATTTTTGACTTGCTTGTCTGTTAGAGGAACATTGAATCTATCTCTGTAATACAATAAATCTTCCTCATCTAATTTTTTTTGTTGGTGGGTAGTGTTAATACTTTCTCCAGATTTACCCATACCATATCCTTTTACTGTCTTAGCAATAATTACGTTTGGTGATCCTGTATTATTCATGGCTGCATGATAAGCTGCATAAACTTTATGTGGATCATGTCCTCCACGATTTAATTTCCATACATCTTTATCGGTCATACTCGAAACTAATTCTTTTAATTCAGGATATTTTCCAAAAAATCTCTCTCTAACATATGCGCCTCCTTTTGCTTTAAATGCTTGATATTCACCATCTACACATTCATTCATTCTTTTTATTAGTAAGCCTGATTGGTCTTTAGCTAATAATTGATCCCAGTAAGACCCCCATATAACTTTTATTACGTTCCAGCCAGCGCCTCTAAAACTACCTTCTAACTCTTGAATAATTTTTCCATTTCCTCTTACAGGCCCATCAAGTCTTTGAAGATTACAATTTATAACAAAAATTAAATTATCCAATTTTTCTCTTGCTGCCAGTCCAATTGCACCTAAAGATTCTGGTTCATCCATTTCTCCATCGCCCAAAAAAACCCAAATTTTTCTTCCTTCATCTTTAATTAAACCTCTGTTAATTAAATATTTTGTAAATCTTGCCTGATAAATTGCCATGATTGGACCCAAGCCCATTGAGACAGTTGGAAATTGCCAATAATTAGGCATGAGCCACGGGTGAGGATAAGATGATAGTCCGCCTTTCTCAACTTCTTGTCTAAAACCGTTTAATTGTTTTTCATTTATTCTTCCTTCTAAAAAAGATCTTGCGTAAACACCCGGAGCAGAGTGTCCTTGAAAGTAAATTAAATCTCCACCAAATTTATTATTTTTTGCACGCCAAAAATGATTCATACCAACATCATATAAAGTGGCTGCTGATGCAAAGGTACCAATATGTCCACCAAGTTCAGAACTTTTTTTGTTAGCCTTAACTACCATGGCTGCAGCATTCCATCTTATGTAGGCTCTAATCCTTTTCTCAATATTTTGATCACCAGGTGATTTTACTTCTGCTTCAGGTGGAATTGTATTTATATAAGGCGTGGTTCTTGTGTCAGGTAAAACTAGTCCAGATTTATAAGCTTGATTAATAACTTTATTCAATAAGTAACTCGCTCTAGAAGCTCCCTCACCTTTTATCACAGAGTTAAGAGAGTCTATCCATTCATTTGTTTCGAGTGGGTCAATATCTTCTTTAGAAGATGCTTCAGCAAAAACATTTTTTACCTTATCTACAGATTTATCTAAATCTAAATTTTTATTCTGTGTAGGCTTATCTTCGGTTGTTTCTTTTTTAAACTCTTCTTTTTGAGATACAACTTGACTATTCTGAATAGTCGCTAGAATGCTTCCTTTAGAAACTTTTTCACCAATATTGACTTTTATATCTTTGATCTCTCCATCTAAAGGAGAAGGAATCTCAACACTAGATTTATCGCTTTCAATTGTAATTATTGGGTCATTTTTACTTATTATATCTCCAGGTTTTATTAAGATTTCAATTATCTCAACGTCTTTAAAATCTCCTATATCTGGAACTAAAATATTTTGAGTCATAAATTAATTTTATAATCTGGTTGGAACATATTAAAAATATCATAAATAATAAACTTAAAGATTGGGGCATAATAGATAATAAGATGAATTTTTGACACATTTTATACGTTTTTTCGCCAATTTAAATTGATTGTATAAGATATGAAATGGTTAATAAAATTTTTGTTCAAAAAAAAAGAAATTAAACCTAGTAGGGTAACTATAGTGCAGAAGATTATTCTAAAAAAATACCTATTAAGATAAATATATAAAAGTTAATCTAGCTTTTATGAATAAACCTCTTTGGAAGCCTTCAGATAAAAAAACTCAAGATTCTATTATAGAAGATTTTTCTAAATTCATTAAATTTAAACCTAATAAAAACTTTAAAGATTTGTGGCAATGGAGCGTATCAGAGCCAGAAAAGTTCTGGTCAAATTTCTGGGATTATTCAAAAATTATTGGAAATAAAGGAAATAAAATTATTAAAAAAGACAAAATTTTTAATCAAACAAGATTTTTCCCTGACTCCAATCTGAATTACTGTGAAAATATATTAAAAAAAAAATCTGATAATATCGCCATAAATTTTTTATCTGAAACAGGATTTGAAGAAAGTATATCATGGAAGTTACTGTACGAAAAAGTATGTAAATTTTCATTCTATTTAAAGTCATTAAATTTAAAAAAAGGAGATAGGGTAGCAGCATATGTTCCAAATAAAATAGAATCTATTATTTGCTTTTTAGCATGCGCAAAAAATGGAATAATATGGTCTTCATGCTCTCCTGATTTTGGTGCACAGGGCGTTATTGAAAGGTTTAAACAGATAAAACCAAAAGTTTTAATCACAAGTGATTATTATTTTTACAATGGTAAAAAAATTAATATTATAGAAAAAGTTAATAACATTTTAAAAGAAATTATTTCAATAAAAGAGGTAATAGTCTTTTCATATAATAAGAAGGAAAAATCTGAAAGTCATAAGTTTATTAATTTTGAAGAAGCATTAAATAATTCTAAATTGGATGAAATTTTTGAAAGATTTGAATTCAATCATGCAATTTATATTCTTTATTCAAGCGGAACAACAGGCAAGCCAAAATGTATTACGCATGGAGCTGGTAATGTATTAATTGAACACAACAAAGAATTTATGTTGCATTGTGATATTAAGGATAATGAAAAATTGTTTTACTATACGACAACAGGATGGATGATGTGGAACTGGCTTGTTGGAGGGCTGGCCACAGGTTCGTCAATATTTTTATTTGATGGCTCTCCAACTTATCCCAAAATAGATATTCTTTTAGAATACTGTCAAAATAAAAAAATCAATTTATTTGGAACAAGTGCTAAATATATTGATCATCTAAAGAATGAAAAATTTAATAGTAAACATTTGGACTTAAGCTCAATTAAAATTATTACTTCAACGGGATCACCGTTAGCAGAAGAAAGCTTTAAATATGTTTATGATAACATCAAAAAAGATGTTCATTTAGCATCCATAGCTGGAGGAACAGATATGGTCGGTTGTTTAGTTTTAGGTAATTTATATTCCAATATATATAAAGGGGAAATTCAAGGTCAGAGTTTAGGTATTGATGTTGATGTTTTTACAGATGATGGAAAAAGTACAAAAGACGGTGAAAAAGGAGAACTTGTAGTAAAACAACCGTTTCCTTCAATGCCAATTAAATTTTGGGGAGATGATAATGGTGAAAAATATCATAAAGCTTATTTTACGAGGTTTAAAAATATCTGGCACCATGGCGATTTTATAGAAAGGACTTCAAATAATGGATTTATTATGAGAGGCCGATCAGATGCTACTTTAAATCCAGGAGGCGTAAGAATAGGAACATCAGAAATTTATCAGCAAGTTGAAGACATTGATTTTATTATAGAAGGCCTGGTTGTCGGACAAAATTATAAAGATGATGTGAGAATAATTTTATTTGTGACAACAAAAAACAACAAAGAGTTAGATAGTGAAAAGATTAAATTAATAAAAAGTAGAATAAGAAAAAATTGTTCTCCTAAACATGTTCCATCAATAATTATTAAAACACCAGAAATTCCACGAACTAAAAGTGGCAAAATAGTTGAGCTTGCAGTTAAAAAAATAATTAATGGCGAAGAATTAAATAATAAAGAAGCTATAGCTAATCCTAGTTGTTTAGAATTTTTTAAAAATTTAAATAAATTTAAATAAATTATCTCTCGATACACATTGCGATACCCATACCACCACCAATGCATAAAGTTGCTAAACCTTTATGAACGTCTCTTTTTATCATTTCGTGTATAAGAGTTACAAGTATGCGAGTTCCTGACGCACCAATGGGATGTCCTAAAGCAATAGCACCTCCATTAACGTTCACTTTTTCTTCTGGAATCGCAAGAGTTTTTAAAACTGCAATACTTTGCGCGGCAAACGCCTCATTTATTTCAAAAAGATCAACATCTTTTACAGACCAACCAGCAAGTTCCAAAGCTTTCTTAGACGATGGAATTGGACCCGTTCCCATTAAGGCGGGGTCAACGCCACAACTAGCCCATGATTTTATAGCAACCAACTTTTGTAAATTCCTCTTTATCGCTTCTTCATTTGACATTAAAGTTACTGCTGCAGCTCCATCATTAATACCAGAAGCATTACCAGCTGTAACCGTTCCATCTTTTTTAAAAACAGGTTTAAGTCTTGTTAAAATATCTAAATTTACTCCCTCTCTTGGGTGCTCATCTTTATTAAAATCTATTTCACCCTTATTTGATTTAATTTTAAAATTTACTATTTCATCTTTAAATTTATTTTCTTTTTGAGCTCTTAAAGCTTTTTCTTGAGAACTTAATGCAAATTTATCTTGATCCTCTCTTGAAACTTGAAATTTTTCAGCAACGTTTTCTGCTGTAATACCCATATGATAACCATGGAATGCATCCCATAAACCGTCTTTTATCATTGTATCGGTCATTTCAATATCACCTAATTTTTTCCCATCTCTAAGGTGAATTGCATGAGGAGCTAAAGACATATTTTCTTGTCCACCAGCTATAATAATTTTGGAATCACCGGTTTTTATACTTTGAAAACCAGAGACAATTGATCTAATTCCAGATCCACAAACTTGATTAACTAAGTAGGCTGGTTTTTCTTTTGGTATTTCTGAATCAATAGCCGCCTGTCTTGCTGGATTTTGACCAGTGCCACCGGTCAAAACCTGACCAATAATAACTTCATCTACGTCATTTTTCTTAAGATTTGATCTTTTTATTGATTCAGAAATTACAGCAGCCCCAAGCTTATAACCGGGTATGTTTTTCAAAGATTTACCTAAAGACCCTACGGCTGTTCTAACAGAAGATGTTATAACAATTAAATCACTCACAATAACAATATATAGATTTTAATGCTTTATTCACAATACTTTATTTGATAATTTAAGAGTTTGTGCCCGTAGTTCAACTGGATAGAATACCTGATTACGAATCAGGGGGTTACAGGTTCAACTCCTGTCGGGCACAGAAGAAAAATAAAAATATATATATTTAAAATAATGGCTATAATGATGGCCCAAACTATATCAGTACCGACAAACTTAAAATCTAATGAAGATCTCTAGCCTTTTAGTAGTGGAAATTATGCTTCACATAAATTTTCAAATTTGGAGCAAATAAATAATTTCAACGCTCAAAATTTAGAAGTAGCATGGACTTACAGAAATGGAGTGGTGCCAGGAGAAAAGTATAATAGTCAGCTAACGCCAATATTTACTGGAAAATACATCATAACAACTAGTGCTAACGGGTACCTCATTTCGGTAAATCCAAAAAATGGAAAAGAAAAATGGAGAATTAAATTAAAAAATCCAGTAGCAAGAAGAGGTCTTACATATAGTAATAACAAAATCTTTGTTCCTACAAAGCAAGGAGTGGTAGCGATAAATGAAAAAGACGGCAGCATCCTTAAAAATTTAGGAAAGCAAGGTATTTTTGGTAATAGTCTTTCTTTAGTTGCTCCAATTATAAATAAAAAAAACATATTTGTTCCATTTAATAAAAAAATTGAAAGTTTTTTGTTGAATACCGGAAGTGTTAATTGGACGTTTGATCTTAATGGCGCGAGAATATGGTCTGGTTTTTCATTTGATAAAAAAAGTAATACAATTTTAGCAGTAACAAGTAATTTAATTAATATTTTAGGTGACACTAAAAAAAATCCTGACTATTCAAATAGCTTATTGCTAATAGATGCAGTTTCTGGAAAATTAAAATGTAAATTTAAAGATGTAGAACACGATCATTGGGACCTAGATATGCTTGGAAACCCAATTGTTGCAACAATTGAAGATAAAGGAAAGCAAAAGAATGTTGTGTATGCTTTTTCTAAAACAGGAAATATAATTGTTGTAGATATAGAAAAATGTAAATTAGCTTTTGAAAATAGTTTTAAATATATTTCTGCAGATACAAACTCTGACATTAAAGGGCAAACCTATTCACCTAAACAAAAAAAATATTTAAAGCCAACAAAGCTGTTAAGCCTAAGTTATAATCTGGAAGAATATATTAGATATTTAAAAAACGATAAAGAAAAAATAGATTATATAAAATTTAAATCTAGAAGAAGCAAACATGGGAAAGAATACATACCTGTGTCATTAGAAAATGATTTAATTATGTATGGTATACACGGTGGCCCTGAATGGCCTGGGGGAACATTAGATAAAAAAAATAATCAAATTATTATTCCAATAAATAAATATCCTTGGATAATTAGAGCATTTTATAAAGAAAAAGAAAAACCATTAAGTTTCAAAATAAACAACTACATCTCTGAATTATTAGATGGTGAAGGAAAAATGATTTATCAAGCTAAATGCCAATCTTGTCACGCCGCATCTAAAAAAGGAGTATATACTGACGAGCGTTATGGTGATGAATATATTCCAAGCTTAATAGGTATATCTTTAACTAAAAAATTTGAGTCATTACAAAATCTTAAAAAATTTCAATACTCACATAAATATGCAGATAACTCGATAGAACTTAAGAAAAATGAATTATCTATATTGAGAAGTTATTTTATTGAGTATGATAAAAAATTAAAGCAAAATAACTTGCTTGAAGTTGGTGCTGTATGGCAACTTTTTTTGGATGAAAATAAGCTGCCAGCATCCCCGCCACCTTGGGGGAAAATTGTCGCTATAGATATAAACTCTGGTAAAATTAATTGGAGTATTCCCTTCGGATATAGAAGTATAAGTTCATCCAAAAAGATAAAGGGTGATATAAACTTTGGAGGGGTATTAAGTACGCGAGGTAATATTTTTTTTGCAACTGGTACTCCAGACGAATATGCGAGAGCCTACAATTCTTTAAATGGTGAAGAAATATGGAAATTTAAACTTCCTGTGGCTGGTTCAGCCCCGCCAATGACTTATTTACATGAAGATGAACAATATGTCGTTTTCAATGCGAGTGGTGGAAGATTTTTCGGATTTTCTGATCAACTTGGAGATTATTTAATAGCATTTAAGTTAAGAAAAAAATAAGTTATAGATTATATATGAAGTTTATTACTAATTTGTCTTTACAGAAAGCCGTCATAGTTTTTTTTGTTATGGTATTTGCAATATTATTAGCATTAACATTAGTTCTATAAGTACGCTAATATTAAAATAATTATCCCAAGAACAAACCTGTAAATAACAAATATATTTAAACTAAAGTTTTTGATATATTTTAAAAAATATTTAATAGTTATTAATGAAAATATAAAAGATAAAAATATTGATAAAATATTTAATAAAGAGATATTTAGATTATCAGAGCTAGATAAATTTATAATTCCAAATATACTCACAGCTGCAAGAGTAGGTATTGACAATAAAAAAGAAATCTTTACAGATTCTTCTCTCTTAAAACCTAGAAATCTACCGGCAGTTATTGTTATACCGGACCTACTTACTCCTGGAATTAAAGACAAAATTTGAAAAAATCCTATATATAAAGCTGATTTATAATTAAAATTATTTTTAATCATCTTTGCCGTGGAAAACTTGTCACTAAAATATAATAAAATTCCAAAAATTAAAGTCGTCCAACCAATAATTTTTATATTTCGTATTTGTTCTATTAAGTTTAATTTTACCAGGGTGTACCCAACAATCATTACTGGTATAGAAGAAATTATAATTTTAAAAAATAATTCTTTATTTTTAAAAAAATTGAAAATATCTTTTTTAAAATAAAAAATTACTGCAATAAATGATCCGATATGCAAACTTACATCTAAAGATAAACTTTGATTATCAAAGTTAAAATATTTTGATGCTAGTATTAAATGAGAAGAAGAACTTATTGGTAAAAATTCAGTTATTCCCTGGATGATAGATAGAATAAATATTTCAATCATAATTTTTAATAATAAAACTGAAGATTGTTTTTTTCGTGACTATTTTATATGCATAACAGGTATGCGTATATTTATCACCAAAATATGGTTTTTTTATAATTTAAGTAAGTACTATTTACCTATTTTTACTTTAAAATTATGTATTTTTCGAATAAGTTAATCGAAGTTATGACAAAAAAAATGCTTCAATTTACAGAGCTTGATCAGCAAACCCCCTCTAAAAGAGAGACGGGAAAACGCAAGGAAGATTTTAATGAAATTTATGGTGAGTATATAAGTGATAAAGCAAAAGAGCAGTCGAGTAGGTGTTCGCAATGCGGAGTGCCTTTTTGCCAAATACATTGTCCTTTAAGCAACAACATTCCAGACTGGTTAAAACTTACAGCTGAGGGAAGGTTAGAAGAAGCTTATGAGATTTCCCAGAGCACAAATAATATGCCAGAAGTTTGCGGTCGAATTTGTCCTCAAGATAGATTGTGCGAAGGAAATTGTGTTATAGAACAGTCAGGACACGGAACCGTCACCATTGGCTCTATAGAAAAATATATTACAGATACAGCTTGGGAAAAAGGCTGGGTTAAACCAATTAAGGTTAAAAAAGAAATTAATCAATCCATTGGAGTAATTGGTGCTGGCCCTGCAGGAATGGCTTGCGCAGAAGAATTAAGAAAATCTGGTTATAAAGTAACTATTTACGATAGATACGATAGAGCGGGAGGACTTTTAATTTATGGAATTCCTAATTTCAAATTAGAAAAATTTGTAGTTGAAAGAAGAACTAAATTACTAAGAGATGGTGGAATAAAATTTGTTCAAAATTTTGAAGTAGGAAAAAATAAAACTTTAAATGAATTAAAAGAAAAACATGATGCAATATTAATTTCAACAGGAGTATATAAAGCCAGAGAAATTGAAATACCTGGAAATCACCTTGAGAATATTTTCCCAGCAATGGATTTTTTAACCGCTTCGAATAGAAAAGGTCTTGGAGATGAAGTAAAACTATTTGATGATGGAACTTTAAATGCAGAAGGTAAAAATATTGTAGTAATTGGTGGTGGTGATACGGCAATGGACTGTGTAAGAACTGCAGTTAGACAAAAAGCAAAATCAGTAAAATGTTTATACAGAAGAGATAAAGAAAATATGCCTGGCTCAACAAGAGAAGTAGGAAATGCAGAAGAAGAGGGTGTAGAGTTCATTTGGTTAACAAGTCCAAAAAAATTTATAGGAAAAAAAAAAATTACAAGTATTGAAGTAAATAAAATGCAGTTAGGTGAACCAGATACCTCAGGACGAAAAAAACCAGAAATCAAAGAAAATTCTGAATATAAAATTAATGCAGATATAGTTATCAAATCTTTAGGTTTCGACCCTGAAAATATTCCTAAACTATTCAATGCGGAAGAACTATTAGTTTCAAAATGGGGAACTATTAAAATTGACTTGCATACAATGCAAACAAATTTAGACGGCGTGTTTGCTGCTGGAGATATAGTGAGAGGAGCTTCTTTAGTTGTGTGGGCTATTAAAGATGGTAGAGACGCAGCGGCTCAAATTAAGACATTTCTTCAAAATAAGTTAAAGAAAGAAAAAAGTATTTGTGCAGCCTGAAGTAAAATTATGAAAAATTATATTAAAAATAAAAAACTGTTAGAAAAAAACAATATATACAATTCTAATATGGAACACGATGCTTGTGGAGTTGGTATGGTAGCGTCCACAGACGGTAAAAAATCAAGAAAGATTGTAGATTATGGAATTGAAGCTTTAAAAGCAATTTGGCATAGAGGAGCAGTAGATGCAGATGGAAAATCTGGTGATGGCGCAGGTATTCAGCTTGAGATTGCACCAGATTTTTTTAAGGAAAAAATTATTGCAACTGGGCACGATCCTGATCCAACAAAAAGAATTTGTGTTGGAATGATTTTTTTACCTAGAACAAATTACTCAGATCAAGAAAAATGTAGAGAAATAATAGAATCAGTTCTATTAGAAGAAAATTTTTACATTTATGGATGGCGGCAAGTTCCAGTTAACCCTAAAGTTTTGGGAAAGACAGCAGATCAAAATAGACCAGAAATAGCTCAGGTGATATTTAAGAAAAATGAGGAAATGCAAACTAACGATTTAGAGAGAGAGTTATTTGTTTCAAGAAAAAAAATTGAAAAATTAGCTAGAGAAAATCAATTAAAAGAATTTTATATCTGTTCATTTAGCTCTAGATCAATTGTTTATAAAGGAATGTTTTTAGCAGAATCATTAGCTGATTTTTACCCTGACTTGAATAATAATAATTTAACATCAAGATTTGCAATTTTTCATCAAAGATATTCAACAAATACCTTTCCAAGTTGGGATCTCGCCCAACCTTTCAGAACTCTCGCTCATAATGGAGAAATTAATACGCTAAAAGGAAATATTAATTGGATGAAAATACATGAGCAAGATATGTCTAGCCCCTTATTTAAAAATGTTGATGACTTGAAGCCAGTAATTCGTAGTTCCTCAGATTCAGGAGCTTTAGATAATGTTTTTGAATTACTTACTCATTCAGGAAAATTAGCTCCACTTATAAAATTAATGATGATTCCAGATGCCTGGTCAAAAAGAAGTAAAACAGTACCTAAAAATCATCAAGACCTATTTAATTTTTTAAATAGTTCAATTGAACCCTGGGATGGACCAGCAGCAATATGTGCAACGGACGCAAAATGGATTTTAGCTGCCACTGATAGAAATGGTCTAAGACCTTTACGTTACGCAACAACATCTGATAATTTATTTTTTGCTGGATCTGAATCTGGTATGATTAAAATTCCTGAGGAAAAAATAACCTCTAAAGGTAAATTGGGACCTGGTCAAATTATCGCTATCGATTTAAAAGAAGGAAAATTATTTAAAGATAAAGAAATTAAAGATTATATAGCTAAAGATTATAAAAAATATAATAAACAAATTATCGACTTAAATAAAAAAATTACTGGCGAAAAAGAAAAGGCAGAATTTACTGGGGAAAAATTAAGAGGTAGACAGTATCTTTCAGGCTTAAGTATTGAAGACCTTGAATTAATACTCCACCCTATGGCAGAAGAAGGTAAGGAAGCTTCAGGATCTATGGGTGATGATACGCCAGTAGCAGTTTTATCAAGTCATTTTAGGCCGGTGGCGCATTACTTTAGACAAAATTTTAGTCAAGTTACGAACCCACCAATTGATTCTTTAAGAGAAAATAAAGTTATGAGTCTAAAAACTAGATTTGGCAATCTGGGCAATATTTTAGATTTTGACAACTTAACAGAAGATAATATCTACGTTTTAGATAGTCCAATTTTAACAAATTCACAATTTAAGAAATTTAAAAATATTTTTGCAAAAAAAATTAAAATTATAGACTGTACCTTTGAAACAGTTTCTTCATTAAAAAATAGAATGGAAAAAATTAAAACTGATGCTGAAATAGCTGTAAGAGAAGGGGGAACAACTTTAATTTTGTCTGATAAAAATATTTCTAATACTAGAGCAAGCATACCAACAATTTTAGCAGTAGGAGCAGTTCATTCTCATTTAGTTAAATTAGGACTTAGAGGTTATTGCTCTATTAACGTTGAAAGTTCTGATGCTTTAGACACACATTCTTTCGCAGTTTTAATCGGGGTGGGAGCAACTACGGTTAATCCATATTTAGCAATCGATAGCATATATCAAAGGTATGAAAAAAAATTATTTGGAAGATCTGACTTTGAAAGCTGTGTACTTAAATTTAAAAAATCTATAGACGCAGGACTTTTGAAAATTATGTCAAAAATGGGAATATCTGTAATAAGTTCATATCGCGGCGGATGTAATTTTGAAGCCGTAGGTTTAAGCAGGGCTATCGTGGCAGATTATTTCCCCGGGATGGTATCTAGGATTTCAGGAATTGGAATAAAGGGAATTGAAAAAAAAATAAAAGAACTTCACTCTAAATTTATTGAAAAAAATATCATTACTCTTCCAATAGGTGGTCTCTACAAGTATAGAAAAACTGGCGAAGATCATCAACACCAAGGTAATTTAATACATGTGCTTCAGCATGCTGTTGGAACTGGATCTTATGAGCATTACAAAAAGTACTCAAAAGGTATCCAAGACCTTCCACCAATTAACTTAAGAGATTTATTGCAATTTGATAATAAAAGAAAATCTATTGATATTAAGGAAGTTGAGTCAGTAGAAGAAATTTTAAAAAGATTTGGTAGCGGAAGCATGTCCCACGGAGCTCTTTCTGCTGAAGCGCATGAAACTTTAGCAACTGGAATGAATAGAATAAAAGGAGCTTCTTGTAGTGGAGAAGGTGGAGAAGATGAAAAACGCTTTGTGAGACTACCCAACGGAGACTCAGCAAACTCAAGAGTAAAGCAAATTGCATCGGCAAGGTTTGGTGTCACAATTAATTATTTAAACAATGCTAATGAAATAGAAATTAAGATGGCACAAGGAGCAAAACCAGGAGAAGGAGGGCAACTACCTGGTTTTAAAGTTACAGATGAAATTGCGAGACTTAGACACTCGACGCCTGGTGTAACTTTAATTTCTCCTCCTCCTCATCATGATATTTATTCAATAGAAGACTTGGCACAATTAATTTATGATTTGAAACAAGTAAATCCAGGAGCAAGAGTAGGTGTTAAACTCGTAGCTTCAACTGGAATAGGAACCATCGCAGCAGGTGTTGCCAAAGCAAAAGCAGATATAATTTTAATATCAGGTCATTCTGGAGGCACTGGAGCTAGCCCACAAACAAGTATTAAGTATGCTGGCATACCTTGGGAAATGGGACTTACCGAAGTTAATCAAATTTTAACATTAAACAATTTGAGACATAGGGTTACACTTAGAACTGATGGAGGATTGAAGACGGGCAGAGATATAGTTATTGCTGCCATGATGGGAGCTGAAGAATACGGTATGGGGACTTCATCTTTAGTAGCAATGGGGTGCATAATGGTTAGACAATGCCACTCCAACACTTGCCCAGTAGGCGTATGCAGTCAAGATAAAAAACTTAGAGACAAATTTAATGGTACGCCAGAAAAAGTTGTAAATCTTTTTACTTACGTCGCTAAAGAAGTTAGAGAAATACTGGCATCTATTGGATACAAATCTATTAATGAAATTATTGGTAGGACTGATTTATTAGCTCAAATAAGTAAAGGCTCATCAAATCTAGATGATTTAGATTTAAACCCACTTTTAGTTCAAGCTGATCCTGGTGAAAATTTAAGATACTGTAAAGATAAAATAATAAATAAGGTACCAGACACTTTAGACGAGAAAATCTGGGTAGATATTAAAAATAAGATAAAAGAAAGTGAAAAAAGTTTTTTTGAATACAGCATAGAAAATACATTTAGATCAGTTGGCACAAGACTATCTCACTACATATATAAAAAATTTGGAAACAATAAATTAGATAAAGATTTAATAACCATTAAATTAAATGGTTCAGCAGGACAGTCACTTGGAGCTTTTTTAACCAAGGGAATAAAAATATTAGTAGAAGGTGATACAAATGATTATGTGGGTAAAGGTCTTTCAGGAGGAACGATAATTATTTACCCTTCAAATAAAAGCAAACTAGTTTCTAATGAAAATGTAATCATAGGAAACACTGTCTTATACGGCGCAACGTCTGGTAAACTTTATGCATCTGGTCAAGCCGGTGAAAGATTTGCAGTTAGAAATTCTGGGAGCTTAGCA
>Ga0115000_10002754_pt1 | contig 14903 bp, 14 predicted proteins | sample ArcticOcean_MG_C_6_FD_89690 | JGI IMG/M metagenome (GOLD analysis project Ga0115000, IMG submission 89690) | Marine microbial communities from western Arctic Ocean - ArcticOcean_MG_CB8_128 | ecosystem: Environmental > Aquatic > Marine > Oceanic | place: Arctic Ocean: Canada Basin | collected...
ACTCACGCTTATCATGAATCTTTTTTAGACCATGAAAAACATCGTAATAGTATGAGCCAACTATAGCGATAAGTCCAAGAGATCCTAGTGCTGGAGCTCCACCAGAGTAGGTAATGCGTTCGTATACTTGATTCAGTTTATATCGAATAGAATCACCTGCGATGATTTCAATAGGAATCTTCTCAAATCTAGTCTCGCTTTCAAGGTCTTGATTCATAATCAGAATTTCATAATCAGAATCACGCCATTCTCGTTTCTCTATATTATTTGACATAGAAGCAATTAGCCCAGCTAATCCACCTAATGAAATATAGGTGAGTTTTTTTGCTATTTTCCTTTCACCAGCATAACGATGCACAATGCCAGGTATAGGAATAAAGGCAAGCCCAACGCCGATAGACATTCTTCGATTCATATCCTGATACTCTTCAAACGTCATTTCTTCAGGAATAGGGTGAAGAGGCGTCTCACTAAGTATTTCACTTTGCTGATTAGACTGGGAAACCAGAACAGATGTAAATATCATAGTTAGTAAAATACTTTTCATAAACTTTATCCTTTATTAAATATCAAATCGGTCTAGCGTCATTACTTTATCCCAGGCAGCAATAAAGTCATCAACGAACTTATCTTTAGCATCATCACTTGCATAAACCTCTGAAAGCGACCTTAATTCTGAGTTTGAACCAAATATTAAATCTGCACGCGTTGCTACCCACTTTACATCTCCTGTTTTCCTATCTACACCTTCAAACTCTTCTCTTGAAGTCCCCTTAGCTTTCCATTCGGTTCTCATATCTAAAAGATTAACAAAAAAGTCATTTGAAAGAGTTTCAGGCTTCGTTGTAAGTACTCCGTGTTCTAAATTATTGTAATTAGCATTCAACACTCGCATACCACCAACAAGGACTGTCATTTCAGGAGCCGTTAACTTCAACAATTGAGCCTTATCGATTAGCAACTCTTCCGTTGAAAAGATATAATTTGATTTTTTGTAATTTTGAAAGCCATCCGCTATTGGCTCAAGAACGCCCATTGAGTTTATATCTGTTTTTTGCTGAGTAGCATCCATTCTGCCGGCAATAAAAGGAACCTTGATAGTTCTGCCTCCATTTTTAGCCGCTTTTTCAATTCCAGCGCAACCACCAAGGACTATTAAGTCAGCCATCGATATTTTTTTATTCTTATTTTTAGAATTAAAAGTTTTTTGAATTCCTTTTAATTTTCCTAAAACTTTTTTCAATTGCTCAGGCTGATTTACCGCCCAGTCTTTTTGAGGAGACAATCTTAACCTAGCACCATTTGCGCCGCCCCTATTATCTGATCCTCTAAAGGTACTTGCTGAAGACCACGCTGTAGATACTAATTCCCGAATTGTTAATCCTGAGTTGATAATACTTTTCTTTAAAGATAGAATATCTTCTGAAGATGCCAGGCTATGATTTCGTTTGGGGATTGGATCTTGCCATATAAAATCTTCTTGCGGAGCCTCAGGGCCGAGGTAAGTAGTCCTAGGACCCATATCTCTGTGAGTTAGCTTAAACCAAGCACGAGCAAATGCATCATCGAATTTCTTAGGGTTTTCATAAAATTCTCTAGAGACTTTTTCATAACCAGGATCAAACCGTAGAGCTAAATCAGTTGTTAACATAGTTGGTTTATGTTTTTTCTTTGAATCAAAAGCGTCAGGGAAAATCGCCCGACTATCTTTAGCAACCCACTGCTTTGCACCAGCTGGACTAGTAGTTAATTCCCATTCGTTCTCAAAGAGCATTTTAAAAAAGGAATGACTCCACTGTGTCGGAGTAGGCGTCCATATAACCTCTAAACCAGATGTAATAGCATCTGGACCCTTACCTGACTTGTAAGAGCTTTTCCAACCCATTCCTTGCTCTTCTATTGCTGCGCCTTCTGGAGCTGAACCAACATGAGAAGGCTTACCAGCACCATGCGTTTTCCCTAATGTATGACCGCCGGCAATTAGTGCAACCGTTTCTTCGTCGTTCATTCCCATGCGACCAAATGTTTCACGAATATCTTTTGCCGCGTCCAATGGTTTTGAATTGCCTTTGGGGCCTTCCGGATTAACATAGATAAGTCCCATTTGTACGGCAGCGAGAGGTTTTTCAAGTTCTCGATCGCCTTTGTATCTATCTTCATCACCTAACCATTTATCTTCTGAACCCCAATAAATACTGCCTGCCGGTTCCCAAATATCTTTTCTACCACCAGCAAATCCAAGTGTTTTGAAACCCATCGATTCCAGAGCAACATTACCAGATAATATCATTAAATCAGCCCACGAAATTTTACTTCCATATTTTTGTTTGATTGGCCAAATCAATCTTCTTGCTTTATCTAAATTCGCATTGTCCGGCCAACTGTTTTGTGGGGCAAACCTATGCTGTCCTTCGCGAGTACCACCTCTTCCGTCACCAGTTCTATAAGTACCAGCACTATGCCAAGCCATCCTAATCAACAATCCACCATAATGACCATAATCTGCTGGCCACCAATCTTGCGATGATGTCATTAAATTTTCCAAGTCACTTTTTAAAGCTTTATAGTCTAAACTATTAAAGGCTTTTTCATAATCGAACTCTTCTCCCATTGGATTAGTTAAAGAAGACTGCTCTCTTAATACACCAAGATCTAGTTGGTTTGGCCACCAATCTTTATTTTTTTTAAATTTACCGTGAAATGACTTTTCATTTGATTCATCAACAGTGTTTTGTTGACAACTGATTGCTAAAAAAACTAATAAAAGAATGACGTTATAAATTTTCATATAAAAACCTCTTTTAGTTGAATTTTATAAATCTACGAATGTTAATAGATTAGAATAAAGCCATTTCTATGGCAACATAAAATTTAAATCAAACTATTAAATACACTAAACCCCGCAAATACCGGGTTTAGCATTTTGGAAATGAATAAAAATTATTTTAAAAGTAAGATTTTCTTTGTTGATCTGAATTTAAAATAATTGATAAATAGATTTAGATGCTCAAACCAGAAATATAAATCAGAATAATATCTAGCAAGTTTCCTTATTTACTTAATTTGCCGGAACAAAGTCTAACAATAAGACATCTCGATAACCTTCATTAATACCATCTAAAGATTCTATCGGCGACACACTGTGCCAGACTGATTTATCAAAATAGTATGAGTCGAAAAAGTCTTCTTGCAACCAACTTATCATCGCTACTTTAGAAGGAGCCTTACTTTTGCCATAAAAAAGATTTTCACCGAGAGTTACGTTATGTCTATGAATAAGATGTTGTGCTGTAAAAGCTTCATTATCGCGATGAATACCCTCAGGCGTAGGCAGCCCTGGATTACCCGGAAAAGATCTAATCTTAATTTGATGTACTCCAATTTTCCAAGCACTAACTCTACTTGTAATAGAACTAGGTAGGCTTTTAAAGTCTAGCCGTATCAATGCATGTAAAAAAGGGTTTTTTATAGTTGAATCTAATAACGGGGCAAAGTCCCTGTTAACGCCACCATTAATAGGATTTGCTTCGTAACTTTGATAAAATGAATTATCAGATTGATAGGCTAAGCTTAACGTTTTTTGATTTAAGCTAAAGACACCATATCTCCTTAGACGATAGCTTCCTTTATCTGCCATATGTAAGTCTACCTCCAAGGTGTCCCACCCCTTGATAAAACTATTACGTGAATTATTTTTAAATTTAGGGAAGATAAAATGCTGAGATGGCACAAGCGCAAAACGATTCTTAAGAATAGAGTTAGGAATATCTAAGTTGGATGATAAGCTGATAGTGTCACCAAACACTTTAGATGAAATATTATTCATTAAAACCTTGTAGTTATTAACTGTTAAATAGCGATATTTCTAATACATGCTTTACCTCAATGTTTTTGGGCAATTTTAAAAGACTAAAATATGAAATATAAAACTGAAGATGCAAATAAATGATACTAAAGCAATAACTGAACTTACGGATATTATTTCATTCTTTACACTAAAATAAAAAATGTGATTTTTAATAAGGCTTTATTAAAAACTGATTGTTTCTATAATAACCTCAATAAACGCTATACCGCCTTTTCCTAAAATATTTTTCATTATTTTACGAGCACCATTTTCTTGGCTTGTCTAAATTCGCCTGCTTGTATTATATAGATATATAACCCTGCTGATACAGACTCATTTCTATCATTGGTTGCATTCCATTTAACAGACCTATTCCCTGCTTTTTGAGAACCATTTACAAGTGTTTTAACAAACCTACCACGTGAGTCAAAAATTGATATATTGACCTTACTATCCTGGAATAGGTCATATTTTAACAATATGGCTGGATTAAACGGATTCGGGTAAGCATCATAGAGCATGTGTTTATTTGGTGAGTTATGCTTAACAGGCGTTGATAATGTTGACTCGAAAAATTTAGGAGAACCTATTTCAAAGGATAACTCACTGCCAAAATATCCAGATATTTGGACGTCTGATATATTAATATCACCAGATATTTGCGTAATATCTTCAATATTCCACTGAATCTGTGTAAATAAGCCTTCACCAGGTTGTATTGGATTTATAGCCTGCTGCGATAATCCTATTACTAGTCCATCTTCGTTTACAGAAACTGTCCACCCAGATTCTTGAGCTCTACCACCTTCACTATTTTGAAAACTTAAATTTTCTAAGCTTTGATTAGATAATTGGTTTAAATCTATTTTAAAAGAAATACCATAAATCGGCACATAGTTTTCCAGGTAAATACCAATCGTATTTGCCAATGAATCTTGCTCTAAAACGCTCAAATAAGCGTCAGCATTTGAGTGCTTAGATGTCGTATGAATTATTAATTGCGACCCGATGTAATAAAATGGCTCAGTATGACCATTATAATTATAATTACAGTCCGAACAAGTTACGCCATTAATGCAAGATGAATTATTTGGTGAACATTGGTTTACATATCCCTCCAGTTCATAACTAAACTGCAGAGCGTTGCCTGGTAATGCGAAACCCAAAACACTAAAGTTTTGAGCTTCTACTTTATCCCCAGGGCAAAATCCAGCCCTATCATATTGCCATGTTCCATTTTGCGGTGAGCATTGATTGGATTCACAATCTGATCGCCAAAAATTATGCACATGTGATACTTGTCCATTGATTAAAATATTATGCTGTTTATCTGAAAATTCAGCTGCATTTTCAGTGTTACCTTGGCCATGTCCAGTTGTTGTGATCCTTATGTATGCCTCTTCAGTATCGGTTGGCAAATATTCATTGATTGTTGCAATATCGATTGGAATACTTGGGTCGCCATATACCAAACGATCATAATTCCATAAATTTCTTACTATGGTGTGAGCATATGCATTTATACCGCTGATAAAATCAAACTCAACTGAAACAAGCCACCCCGGTTCTACCCATGTATCAATATATGATTTAATTAAAACCTCATTTTTTAAAATAGACCTATAGTCTGATACATCTATTTCCCAACCACATTCAATTCCATAAGGAGTGACATACCGGCCTATCTCAAACCACTGATCTAAATGATAAACTGAAATCTTTGCTTTTCGATCCCAGGGGTCACATCCACCATTAGGACATTCGAGGTTCACCTTCATCTTGATACTAGAGTATTCGGCAGCACTGCTTGGAAATTGTATTGCATGAGTCGTCGTCCTATTGTTACCAGCATTGCCAAATGAATGATGGACTTGATCAATTGCAACAATGGTGGTATCAGGAAAAGCGTTTGAATGCAGACATGCAAATAAAAATAATAAAATTTTAATCATAGAATCACTTTAGATAAAGTACCTTTGTGAATTGTGAACTAGTACCATTAGATGTCTCAATGAAGTATGCACCAGAAGAAAGATTATTAGGTGACCACCCTATTTGATGCTTTCCTTCGTTCAAAAAGCCAAGTTTGATCTTTTCAATGAATTCTCCTCTAATGTTAAATAAACTCAGATTTACATTACTTAAAACTTTTAATTCAAAAGAAATATTACACTTTGCATTAAATGGGTTCGGTATCACCTCGACTTTAGAGATTTGTGGTAATATGCTTTCCAGCGTTCTCATAGACGTTCCTCCCCAATCAGCAATTTTCATATTCATAACTTTTACATCCTTATCAAAATCGACTTTAAATGACTTTGGCATTGTTGAACCATTTAAACTATATGCCACAACATTCGTTCCTTTATATGTGATATTCCATCCAGATGGAAAATTAATATCTGATATTTTAGTAGCTTTTGAAAATTCAATATGCATTCCTGCAATATCACCGTCAGTTTCTACAGTAATAGACTCTTCATAATGTTGGAAAGTTGCTTCGGTAATTTCTCTGTATGAATTTCTATCAATTTCTAAAATCCATTGCATTAGTAAAACAACATCTTCTATGTCAATTATTCCATCTTGATTTGAATCGCAAGCATAGCGTTGGTATTCGTTTGCATCTTCATTTCCGAGCATGATTGTCACTAGCATTACAGCGTCATATACATTTATCAAATCATCAAAGTTAATATCGCCAAGTAAACCCGATAGAGAGTATCCAGATGCCCAGGCGCCACCAACAATAGTGCCGTTATGGCCATTTCCAGTTAAATCATTTAAGATAATACCACTGCCTTCATTAAAGTCATAATATGCTACAAGACCATCTTCATCCGCATTTAGAGTTGAATCCATGTAATTAATAATATCATCTGATTCTCTGGCAATATTCCAAATTCTAACTTCATCGATTTTGCCATCAAAAAATCGACTTGAATAATCCGAACCTAATTTTAAAGGATCATTATTCTGAAACACGTTTAATGCTGCACCAGAAATACTTTGCTGTATGCCGTTTACGTATAGCGACCTATTACCATTATTATTGACAGCTGCTATGTGATGCCACTGATTAATATCTATTATACCAGTACTAGTAATCATTTCATCAAACCCCAAACCACTAAAAGGCGATTGACTCGACAATCTTAAAAAATAACCATTTGCTGCGTTGGAATGATATTTAGATATTATACCTGCTAACCATGAAAAAGATTCAGGAAAAACCCAAGCTTCTAACGTATAGTTATTATTTAAGTCAAGTTCAGCATGATCAGGAATGATAACAAAATCATTTTGACCATCAAAGTTTATAGAATGGTCATTACCAAGTACCACTTTTAAAATAAAAAGAATGTAAAATACACATTTTTTCATTAACTATTCTTTCAATCGGGAGTTATCAAATCAATATATTTAGCCATTTTGAAGCAATCGGTAGTAACTCCACCTAAATCATGTGAAGTGAATTCTATCATAACTTTACAATAACCGACAACAAGGCTTGGATGGTGATTTAATTGTTCAGCTTTCTTTGATACAGAATTGATGAAATCTATGCTATCCATATAGGATTCAAATTTCAACTCTCTTTTGATTTTATTATTATCATATCTCCATTCATTGAATTTTGTTAATTCATCTTCGATATCTTTTATGCTTAATAATTTTTTCATTACTTTAATAATACTATCTTTCAGCTTTACCTAAACTCTCCTACTTGTATTATATATAAATATAATCCAGCTTATTCATTAGTTCTAAATTAAACATCATGAAAACTGCGATATTTATTGATGTGCAAAATATTTATTACACCACACGTGATACTTTTATGCGCTCGTTTGATTACAAACATTTTTGGAAGCATATAGAATCTCAAGATGAAATAGTTAAAGCAATTGCTTACGCTACAGATAAAGGAGATGAGAGACAACAAAAGTTTCAATACGCTTTACGATCAATTGGGTTTAATGTAAAACTAAAGCCCTATATCTCTAGGGCAGATGGTAGTTCTAAGGGTGATTGGGATGTCGGTATAACCATCGACATTTTAGAAACAGCTAAACAAGTAGAAAAAATAATTCTACTATCAGGAGATGGTGATTTTGATTTACTTGTAGAAAAGGTAATAGATAAATATGGATGTAGAGTAGAAATATATGGGGTAAAAGAATTAACTGCTAACTCACTTATTGACGCTGCTTCAGAGTTTTATTCTATATCAACTAAATTTTTAGTTTAATTATTTATCATTCCGAAATATTTTTTTCATTTGGAATCGATTTCAAAATCTGTGTGCTCTACCACCCACTTATTAAGACTAGGGATTACCCAAAAAATATAAATCCCAAATGTCAGAACAGTTAATAGCCACCACTTAATCCAAAGACTTAATAGAGAAAAACCTCCGCCATTAAATTTTAATCGTTTGCCATCTATAAGGGTATGTTCTGACCTCCATTTATGAAACATGCACAAAGCCCAAGGATATGCTAAACCAAAAGTCATAAAAGTGATCATCCATCCAAAGATAGCTGTTAAAATATAAGTTGTCGCACCACCGTCAAATTTAAAGTGTCCTGATTTAGCCATTATTTCAACAGAACCATCTTCTTGGTTTGTCTAAACTCACCTATTTGTAGCATATAAAGATATAATCCTGCTGATACTGGCTCATTTTTATCGTTTGTAGCATTCCAGGGGATAGACTTATACCCTGCTGCCTGGGAGCTATTTACAAGCGTTTTAACTACTCTTCCCATCATATCGTAGATTGTGATTTTCACTAAACCGCTCTCTGGTAAGTCATATCTCAATAAAGTAATCGGGTTGAATGGGTTTGGATAATTTGAATGTAGTAATGGCAGATACGGTAATGGATTGTTTAGATCAGTATTAAGCTGCTCACCGGTAAAATAAAGCCCAAATAATATCATCATTTCATCAACACTTAATAAACCAAATTCAACGGTTTCATTTGTGCCATTTAAATAAGTTGCCTCCATTTCGAGGCCCTCATTTTGCGTGAGAAACAAAGGAGGTTCAAATTTCATAACTGGAGGATGCGCCCAGTCATATGAGATATAAATCAGTTCTTTAAAACCTGGGTCATCCTGATTTATTCTATATATTTTAAATTCAGTATTAAGTTTATGAGCATGAGAAAAAAGCTGAAAAATATTAACTGGCTCTCCAAACTCTTCCTCAATCCAAAATTTTGAATTTAATGTGCTCTCTTGATTAGGAGGTAAATATATATCATTGTTATTTAATTGTAAAATTTCTGCAACATGATTTACATCGGCTAAATCAGAAAAGTAAAAATTATTATAGACTTCTCCTACTATTGTGTCGTTTGAATAGTTCGCATAATGTGAATTCAAATCAAATCCAAATGAGGGGTCTAACTTTAAGGCTACCCCTTCAGGAAAAGTATAATCAAATAATCGAGTTTGAGTTCCTGATATAAACTTCTGAAACTGCATTTGAAATAAAACACCAGGGTTTGTAGAACCATCATAATTTCTAATATCTCTGTATACACCTTGCGAGGGTAAATTATTTTGAGCGACGTCATCATAAGTATAAACAATAAAATGATGACTACCAGGTCTCATCGTAGTTACTATTCTATTTAAATAAAGATAGTCTAGTGTATCTACCTCGACGTAGTAAAATAATTCTCGTTCAAATTGAGGTGGAACATCGAAAGGAGGAATATGTAATTGTATACCATTTTCAGGAATTTCTAAAGGCCCAAATTCTGGAGGTGAAAAAACAGTTTCATCTAATAGTAAGGACTCACTAGCGACAACCCCGGTTTCTGGTGCTCCAGCAATAATCCATTGTCTAATGAATTCTAATTCACCATTTGTTAGAAAATCTAATCCTAGCGGCATAATTGAACCATATTCTGGATGATCTTCATAGAAATGCTCATAATTCGGAGCATTTATTTTTTCCCATAAAAAACTATTGTATAAACTTCCTATACCACTTGTTCCTACAAGTTTAAGTCCGTCCTCTGCTGCATGAATATTGTTTGGAGTAGCATCAATAAGCTCTTGGTAAGCAACATCCGCAGTTAGGATTAAACCGGATTGTTCCGCAAAAGAGGACCCATTTACATGACACATCGTACATTTAGGGTTCCATATCGCATCTTGAATTATATTCCAAGTATCACCATGTCCAAAAGAAAAACCAGCCAATAAAACGATGCATAGAGATTTTTTCATAATAATCAAATATACAAATAATCACCCTACAATGTATGTTCTACTATTAACAAAAAATCCTCTTTTATATGGGGCTTAATCTGGTTTTTTGTACTACTAGATTTTATTTAAGCAGCACCATCGAGCGTAAGCTGAACTACTTTGCTCTCGATATAATCATTCATTCAAGAAAAAGCAAACAGCATCCCTATTTTAATGCGTGCTCCCACTCTCTAAACTGCAACCAAACCCTCCATTACTGTTACTTTTGATTTCGTGCGCAGAGAGGTTTTTCTATTTTTTGACTATTCGCATCTTTTCACTGCAATCTTGCAGCCCACATGATTAAGCACTGTTTTAGTGTCGCTATAGCAAACTCCTTACGCAGAATTGTTGGTTTGATTTAACGCCTTAGATTACATTTTGTCAACGTAAATTCCTTTAAATAATCGAAAGGAGTTGTATTATGAAATCATACATAGAAGGCTTATTTACTGGAGGGATATTAGTTTCATCTATGTTTCTTTTTATGGGAACGGCAGATACATCTGAAGAATATATTGCCAAGAGATTCCACCAGATTGAATTAAAAATAGATCAAATAAGTAAAGATACTGAAAATACTAATTACTGGATACAAGAGATGGAACTCAATGGCGTTAAAGTAAAAGATAGACACCTCCTTTGTAAGTGATATTCGCATATATCTATGGCTTATTTGTCGTTAGGGGCAAATCAGGACGAAGAATAATCAAATTAAATAGTCAGGCAAAAGAGATAATTCGTAAACAAAATTATCTTTGGGCTCGATCTTATCAAACAAGGAATGTCCATATATAAGGTAAGTAAGCTTTTAGGGCATAGGTCGGTTAAAACAACAGAGCAACACGATACTCCTTTAATGACAGTTGAAATTGAGGATTTTAGACTTGCGGAAGTCTATAGTATAGATTTTAGACCGCCTATTCTTCCGCTGTTTCAACAATGTTTAGCAGGTGCTAAAGTCCAGAGATTTATTTAGTATTGTTAGTTTCATTTGTACTCCTCATCTAGTTAAGTTTTGTTTATGAGCGATTTAAACAACATTCAAAAAATCTGTATAATGACTGGTGTTGGTTCATTGGCTGTATTTCTAACAACAGTGTTCTTTTTAGGCTTTGATGGATTTTGGACTGACATTTTTCAGATGAAACATGTTTTTCAAAGCAGAGGAAGCATCAACTATCTTGGCATAATTGCAATATTTAATATGGTTGCATCTGTCTCTGGATTCTTCCTGTTTAAGGACAAATAATCTAAATACAATGTGTGAGCGTATTGCCTCACTTAAGGCGTATCAGGTTTTAGATTATAGTGTTCGTTGATGTGACTCCCGAAGTGTTAACAAAAAAGTCTCATTTCATTTGTCAGTAAAGACAAATATTAGCATCGAAGCAAGAGCACACAATCCAGATAGATAAAACAAAAACTCTCCTCCAGTATTATTAATATTATATGTTGATAAAAAAAACATTAAGGAGAGAATTAGAGATAAATATAATAATGGTTTTTGCTTAAGCATATTACAAATCTACAAATAATTACCCTATAGAGTGTGACTGGCTTATTTTAACAAGCCCCACCCCCATAAACTTATATCAGCTTTATTTATTAAGTTGAAAAATTGAATTTACTTATGCTAAGGATTTAAAACAAAAAACCCCACCATTAAGTGAGGCTTAGTGTGATTTCTTTGTACTACGTTTTATTTCAACAGCACCATCTTCTTAGTCTGCCTGAACTCTCCTGCTTGGATTGTATAGATGATTTGAAAGTATAATCCGTAATTAAAAATATTCTACTCCGATTCTAGTTCTACATTATAAGTAAGGAATTACACCATTAAAATTTTTTAGCCTTAGTAGTAGAAAAGATTATTAGATTGTTTCATGAATCCTAATATCAATTCAATTACTTGTACCTTTGAAGATAAAGAGCTTGAGAAGAGATATCAGGAAAGCAAGTGGCTGAAAGTAAGTTCATTTTATTCCAAAGTAATTATATCGTTTGCGCTATTTTCTGGTTTATATCTTCTAAGTCTTATCCTAAGAGATTCAGTTGCTCTAAAAAATATTATTAATCCAATAATTTTTATTTCTTTTCCTTTGCTTTTGATTTTTAAAAATGATGACTTTAAAAAAAAATATTTAGAGAGACTTCTTATATTTCTTCCAATTATCAATATGCCTTTATTTTTCTATTTAGATTTTGATAGGTTATCCCATTTACCTCACATCGCATTTATGCCATTGTTCAACTCTGTTATGTGGACTAGTATATTTCCTTTCAGCTTTATTTATTCAGCGCTTGCATCCACGATACCTTTTATTGCATCTTTGTTTTTATTGGCTAATTATGATTCATTAAATGTGCCATTATTTAGTAGTATATTTTTATTTCCGCATGCTCTTATCGTTTTGAATAAATGGAAAGCAGAAAAAAACAGCCGGTTGAACTTTGAAAAAACTGAAACAATTGAAAAAAACAAACAATTAATGCATGAAACTTTGAAAAGGTATTTTGGCGATACACTAAGTGAAAAAATATTGTCTCAGGAAGGGCAGTTAGAGGGAGAGAATAGATGGGTAACTATTTTATTTGCAGATTTGAGTGCATATTCTACAATTACAGAAAATATGTCTCCCGAAGTAGCTCTAGACTTTTTAAATGATTATTTTTCAAAAATGCATAATGTCATAAAAGAATTTGATGGACATATTCTTAATTATATAGGCGATTGTGTTATGGTTGTTTTTGGTGCGCCTGAAAAACTAAAGAACCATGAAAACAAAGCAGTGAGGTGCTCGCTAAGTATGAGAGAAAAATTAATTGAATTGAATGAAGAGTGGGATGATAATGATACATCTAGATATTGGAATAATCATGGAATCAAAACAATAAAGATGAGAATTGGTTTGCATGCCGGTAGCGTGATAGCGGGTAATCTAGGCAGTGATGAATTACTACAGTATAGCACTATAGGAGATACAGTAAATGTCGCATCTCGTTTAGAACAAGCAAATAAGGAATTTGGGACTGATATTTCTTTTAGTCATGAGATATATACTGCACTAACAAAAGAATTATATAATCAGTCAATCGAAAGTGGTGAAATAAAACTTAAAGGCAGAGCAAGTTCCACAAAAGTTTATTCAATTTGAATATTTTGGCTTTTGTTCTTTTTAAGTGCTTAGACGCACAAAAACTACTTTAGTAGAACCATCTTTCTAGTCTGTCTAAACTCCCCTGCTTGTATCGTATAAAGATATAATCCTGAGGAAACTGGTTCATTTCTATCATTGGTGGCATCCCATTGGACTGATTTAAATCCTGCAGTTTGAGAGCCATTTACAAGCGTTTTAACTACTCTACCCATCATATCGTAAATAGTGATATTAATTAAACCATCTTCTGGTAGATCGTAGCGTAAAGAGGTTACAGGATTGAATGGGTTTGGACAGTTCTGATTTAGCCTGAATTCTTCATCGGTTAAGCTTGACACATTTTTGCACATTAATTTTCGACAACGTCTCCCACATTATACGGTTGCGCAATGAGGCTTTTAAAAATAAATGTAGATAGAAGAAATAATTTTTTCATTACTGAACCTTTAAAGCTTAATTGGTAAACCTGAATTCCATATATCAGCCTTCATAAGCTAATTATTTTTTGATACCTGTTTCCAGAGAACAATGTATTTTCCTGAATCGGACATTACAATTTTTTCACCTTCTTTAATATTGAGTGAAAACCTTCCAGTTTCAGTTACATAGGTGCGCTATTTATACATTTAATGAATTATCAGGTTATTTAACAATTGAGACTGTATTACCATTAGTTGTGAATTATATTATTATATTGGTTATTTGTCTATCTATAATGAAGATTATTAGCTTTCTTAATAAAGAAAGTAAAATGAATGAATAGTTAAAATAAAACTAATCAATCACAATGAAAAAAGGTTCTCCTTCAGACTCTTCTTCTTTCCAATTATCAAACCATGCAGTAAAAACAACCATAGTATCCCCTCTATGTTCATGTGGGACACCTATAGTTTGACTTACTGAACCATCTTCCCGACTGTAACTACTTGAATTAATTGTTGGTATTATGAATCCGTTCCAATCCCATGTAAGCGTGGAACGCCATAACATTTTAATAATATTTACACCATTTGTTGTATCATCACCTCTATGAAGAATACCATGTAAAGTATGAATAGTTTGAACACCCACACCTAATTTAAGATGATATAAACCATTAGTATCTAATGGAAGATTAGGTTTCGGAGTAAGCTGAATTGATAAGATTTCTTCCTCCTCATCATCAGCTATAATTATGGGATAGTCGGGAGTGGACAAATCACAACCCATAAATACAAATATTAAAAACGAGTATACCTTACTCATTTTCTGTTTTCGATTTTCATATACACTATTTTTTTTACTATTCCCAATCGGGGGGTTCTGTTTTTTCAGTACCGTTTCTATAAAACCCCCTAAGATAAATCCATTTTCCATTCTTGTAAGTCCCTGAAAAACTCACCTGTCCATTTTCATACCATTTAGTCCTTAATCCAATCATTTGGTTATTTTTGAAAGTTACTTTCTTCTTCATTTGTCCACTTTCATACCATGAAATATATAATCCATCTTTTTTGCCATTCTTGAAAGTTCCTTCTTCTTTCTTCTGTCCATCTTTATACCAGGATATCCAAGTTCCGTTTAATTTCCCCTCAATATATTCTCCCTCAGATCTCTTTTGTCCATTTTCATACCATTCAGTCCACA
>Ga0115000_10002757_pt1 | contig 14898 bp, 10 predicted proteins | sample ArcticOcean_MG_C_6_FD_89690 | JGI IMG/M metagenome (GOLD analysis project Ga0115000, IMG submission 89690) | Marine microbial communities from western Arctic Ocean - ArcticOcean_MG_CB8_128 | ecosystem: Environmental > Aquatic > Marine > Oceanic | place: Arctic Ocean: Canada Basin | collected...
AAGAGCGTCGTCGTCGTCGTCGTCTCGAGCGTGTTCTGCGCGTTTATTTTTAGTTGTATGTATGTAAACCACTCTCTAATAATTATCGTGCTCTCTAATAATTTTATTATTCGCAGCCTACTACTATTCATCGTCTTTTTCTTTTCTCTCGTTTCGTTTTATTCATTCTTCTTCCACACAACACAAATCATCACCAACCGACCGACCATAACGAGAACAACACAGTTTACCTTTTACTCGTCTCTCTTAATACTCAAACACCTTTTACTCATACTAGCAGCGGCATACCACGACCACTCGATATTGACGATTCAGAGGACACTACTAAAAAAGCCACGACGAAAGGAACAACACCGACTGAAATGAAAGCGTCTCCTGGACACCGATCTTTGTTCAGTCGCGTCTCCACCTTCGGGTCTGACTTGGTGAACGCCCTCGGCGACGGGATTCACTAGTCATGCGTCGAGTTTATTTACTCGTGTGTGCCTTTTTTACGTCAAACACGAATTTTGACGCAAAAACGTTCTTCGTCAGAGTAGTACCACGCGACAAAGAAATCACATAATCATCCTCAAAAGATGATGCGCTTTTCTCGGCTTTTGTCTCGTCGTCATCATCATCATCGTCGTCTTCGTTTTGATGATGAGAAAAAGTTTAAGAGACTAAAATCGTGTAAAAGAATCAACAAAAGAAAGAACATCATCATCGAAACGTCGTCGTCGTTAAACGTGAACGGATTCAACGACAACGAAGAGTTTTCAAACGAAAAATATATCGAAGATGTTGAGAGGAAATACAACAACAACAACAACAACAACACGTATAATAAGAACGACGATTACGACACGAAGAATAGGAGGAATGATTTTTATAGGATGAAGCCGAGCGATGATGATGAGAATACTAATAATAATACTAACAAGAACAATAAGAACATTCGCCCGGCGAAAGAGAAGAAGAGGAAAACGGTCGCCGATTTAATGACGAATCGAAGAAGACTTATCAGTTCTTCTTCTTCTTCTCCTTCGCAAAAGACGATGGGGAGTAGTAGTAAACGCGCTACCGCGGCGAGGAAAATCGAAGGATTAGTAGACGCGAAAGCGATTAAAGAGAGAGAAAAGATGTGGGCGAGAGCGGCAAAAGGAAGCGGGAAAAAGAGCGCGGAGGACAAGTACGGGTACTTGTTCGGTGACGGCACCAAGAGACAAACAACAACGCGAAGAAGCGGGGGCGAGAAAGACTTACACGAGGAAAAGAAGAAGAAAACGAAAACGACGAGATCTCGAGGCCAATCGAGGGAAGATATACGCGGGGCGTACAAAGCGCACAAGGAGAGATACTCGAAAGCGATCACGTGCGAATTCGAGGAAGAGCGCGAGCAATTCAAGGAACGGTTGGAATCGTGGCCGTTATCGAGATTGAAAAATGAAGGATACTGCTTGTCGGACGTGCGAGCGAGGTACGAAGGGACAATCGGGAGAGACGCTTTGGTAAGAGTTCTGCGACCGAGGAGAGATTTGCCGAAAAATACGCCGTTAGGAGAGGAGTTGCCATTTCATCGCATATCCGTCGGGGATATGGTGATTTTATCCGATAACGAAGTCGAGAGAGTGACTTTAGAGGATATCAACGTGTACGGAAGCGGAGAAGGTACGTCGTCCTCTTCGTCTATCGTCGGCATCGTCGCGAGCAGACAAATGTTTTATTTAACTATTGCAATTCCCGAGGACGATTTAGGGGACGTGTTGAGGGACGGCGAGAACGGACGACGTTTGCGAATAGATCTCTCCGCGAATACGGTGGCGTACGATCGAGCGATATCCGCGTTGGAAGCTTTTAGCGAGCCCGGGGGCATGCCGGGATTAGAACGTTCCAAGATGAATGACAGTAGTGGTGGTAACAAGAAAAGCGGCGGCGGCGGCGGGGACAGTAATAAATTATCTCAAACGGCGTATCAAACGTTTCAAAGGAGTTTACTCGGATTCGTTTCCTCTTCCTCGGTGAACTCATTAGCGTCCACTCCAATTAGCTGGAAGAACGACCAAAGAATCGACCAAGCGATGTCGTCGTACGCGAAAAATTTGAATCCATCGCAACGGAAAGCAGTTGAAGCCGCCATGCAAAACACTTTAACGCTATGGAGAGGACCACCTGGAACGGGTAAAACGAGAACTCTGGTTGCTTTAATCGCGTCTGTGGTGAATTATGCAAACGTACAGGAGAATGGCGGCAAAAGCGACAGAGGAAAATCTTCGAATACGCAAGCGTCGTGGAGAGGACCGAAAGTTTTAGCGTGCGCGGCGTCGAACGTCGCCGTCGATAACATCTTGGATGCGTTACTTCGAGAAAAAATAGATCGCTCGATGAACATTTTACGCTTAGGTTCGCCCGCTAGAGTACAACCGTGGTTGTTAGAGTCCACGTTGAGTCATAAAGTCGCGTTGCATCCGAAGGGTAAAGAAGCGAATAGCATTCGCGAACGGTTTCGAGGCGTCACGTCCTTGGAAGCCGCGAAAGCCAGAAAACAAGCGCAACAGTTAGACAGAGAAGCGGCGATCCAAGTAGTTAACGCGTCCGATGTGATTTTAGCCACGTGCGTCGGCGCCGGCGACGATTTACTCGCCGACCGCGTCTTTCGCTACGCCTTCGTCGACGAAGCCGCGCAGTGCGTTGAACCGCACACTCTCATTCCTTTGACGAAAGCGTTGGCGGGCGTGTTAGTCGGCGATACAAAACAGTTACCGCCAACAGTAGTCAGTCGAGACGCAGTTGCGATTGGTTTACAGAGAAGTTTAATCGAACGACTAGAGTTGTTAGGTGTCGAACCGTACTTACTGGAAGAACAATATAGAATGCACCCGGGCTTAGCGGCGTTTTCCTCGGTTCGGTTTTACGATCGACGATTGAAATCGGTGCCGAAACCGAGCGAACGCGTAGCGCCAAACGGAGTCAATTGGCCGAGTAAAATGGTCCCGTTAGCGTTCATCGAGGTCAAAGGCGAAGAAATGCGAGCGCCGGATGGAAACTCCATCTTTAACGTCCAAGAAGCCGAAGAGTGCGTGAGAGTGGTACAAAAGCTCTTACTCTCCGGAGACGTGAAAAACGCGGGCGATATTGGCATCATCGCGCCGTACGCCGCGCAAGTTCGAGCGATTAGCGAAGAGTGGAACCGAAAAGTAACGAGCGATGTCAAGCTGAAAAATACGTCCATAGTCGAGGCCGACAACCCGGAAAGCGCCAAAGACGAACTCGAAATCCGCTCCGTGGATGGATTCCAAGGCAGAGAGAAAGAAGTTATCGTTTTGTGCACGGTCAGAAACAATCGTCAAAACCAACTCGGATTCGTCGCCGATCCGAGACGATTGAACGTCGCGATTACGAGAGCAAAAAGAGGATTAATCGTCCTCGGCCATCGGGACACGCTCTCGACGGATCAGTTGTGGCACAAATGGCTACAGTTTGTCGATAAATACGAGTGCGAAGTAGAAAGCGCGGACGTTTTTTTAGATAGGTAAATAAAACACTACTGTAATATTAATACATTTGTTATTCGCAGAGGAGAGCACGCAGCAATTTGAAGAAGAAGAAGACAAAGAAGAGTTTCTTTTATCATCACACATCTTTCGCGACAAAATTCAACGCCGCACCGTTCATGCAATATCGAATCCCAGTCGGTTTCGGCCCGTCCTCGAACGAGTGTCCTAAATGCCCTTGACATCTCTTACACCTCGTCTCCGTCCTCGGTAAAAACATGATGCTAAAATCCGGCACTTCCGTCACCGCGTTTGGCAAATGGTCGTAAAACGACGGCCATCCCGTCCCGCTGTCGTACTTTGTCTCCGAACTGAACAACGGGTTCTCGCATCCAGCGCACACGTACGTGCCCACTCTTTTCTCCGTATACAACGGTGACGATAACGGTCTCTCCGTCGCTGCTTTTCTCAACACTTGATACGCGAACGGGTCAACGTCCGCGGAGTTTGATAATCTTTCTCGCCACTCCTCGTCCGTGAGCGAAAACTCGCCTTCTCGTCGTAACATTTGCATGGATTTCGCATCGGCAAATTCATTCTCAGTATTATTCGATAACGACGATGATGCCGCGAAAGCAGACCCAGAATTTGAAGAAGTGAAAGAAGAAGGAATAACCATCGCTAACGTCACCGCGGATGCATTGATCAGAGTGCTTCGTCTGCTTGAACTTCTTTTCTTCGTTTCCTCATTCTTTTCGTCGTCGTTTCCGTCGTCGTTTACGTCATCGTGTTGTTGCGCTCTGACGACGTTTACAGCTTTTCTTTTAATCGTCCTAAAAGCTTTCTTGTCGTTGTTGTTGCGACGAGAAGAAAGGCTACGAATAAAAGAGCTCGTCGTCGTACACGTCGTCGCTGAAGAAGAAGACATTATTAGTTTTATATATTTTTGTGTTGACGTGTTGTTGTTGTTGTGAAGTATTTCAACAGTCTGTTGTGTGTTGGGCTTCATGGTATTCGTACGGTACACACTTAAAGAACAACTACTACTACGTACTACTCTAGGTATATATATAGACGCTACTAAACTGCGACACCGTGTTGTATTTCTACTAAATCTTCTTCTTCTTTCACTCTTCTAAAAGAAATTGTGAATCTCCTCGCACTCGTCCTCGACGAGCTGCTCTAACGCGTTGTTGTCCATCGGGACGGTGATTAAATCCTCGTTGTCGGAAACTTTCTTAATCTTGATCAACTCGTGATCGGTGAACTCGGTGAGGACGCCGCGCAAGGCGAGCTCGGCGGTGACGAGGAAACTCTCCCGCGAAAGTTGGAAGAGTTGCGGGAAGGTGAGTCCTTGACCGTTTTCTGAGATTTGGGCTTCGGCGATGATGCGGTATATGATTCGCGCGTTCCTCGTTAAGGATTTTAGAACGTTCGCGGCACCTCGGACGTGTCGTTCCTCACCTTTGCTTGCCAAGAGTTGCGGATCGTTGGCGGTTTCCTTTGCGTACGGCGCGAAGGTGACTGCTTTTTGGTAAATCCAGTTGAACTTTGCGGCTTCTCGTTTGGACCATAACAAAGGAGCGTTGACGTGATCGACGGAGGCGATTAAGTGCACTCGAGGGAACGAAGACAGCTCGCCTAAAATCGATTGCGTTTCCGCGTTGCGCATAGCAACGCCGTCGATGTTATGCACGACGAGATACAACCGAGACGCGGAGCCGCCGTCGTTGAAAGACGCCGTCGATTGGTAATGATTTTTGTCTCTTTCGTACGACGCGTTGATGTTCGCATCACGCAACGACGCGAGAGCAGCAGCGTTATTACCACTACCTCCGTCTCGTCTGCTGCCTCTCGAGTTCTTTGTCGCCGCCGTTCCTCCAGTTGTCGTCGTCGTCGTTGTGTTGTTCGTGATGTTATGCATCATCATCGCATCGCCGTTTTCGTTTGTTTTTTCTCCTCCTCCTCCGGAATGATCCGTCGTCAACTCTGCAATTCGTCTCAATAAAGCCTGCGCGTTATTCGCGACTGCAGCATTATTATTATGAATACCATCAGCGAAACCATTATTACTACTCCCGTTATTATTAGAAGAATGATGCATCAAATTCTCGGATTCGTCCGACAACGCAAACGCGCACTGGTTCAAAATCGCCAGCGCCGAGACTCTTTGCTGATACCCGTTGACAACCACCACCGCCCCGTCCAGAAGATACCTCCTCGCGAAATCCTCTAAAACTTGCTTCTTCGACCCAAACCCGTACAACAAAACCGAAAAATCGTGCGTCAAATATCTAAACCATTCCGGGTACCTGGAAATCAAACTCTCCGCTTTCCTCTTTCTCTCCTCGTAATGCGACACCGGCAAGGAAGACAACGCGTTGCGCACCGTCTCCTCGTCCGCTAAATCTAAATCCGCCAAGTTTGCGTTCTGGTTTATCCTTCTCCCGCCGCCTCGTTTTCCTTTCGCGGATTGGTAGCCAACTCTTTTCGTATTATTATTAGTATTACTTCTTCGCGTATCCGTCGTATTCCTTTCGCTCGCGAGGCGTCTTTGCATCTCTCCTAAATCCAAGACGTAATGTTTCTCGTCATCATCATTTTCATTTTCATCCTCCTTCTTTTTCTCGTCGTCGAAATCGTTCATTTTCATCAAACCTTGTTCTTTTGCGAACAATACAGTGTTCTCATTTTTATCGTCGTCGTCGTCATCGTTCATCTTTTGTTGTTGTTCTTGTTGATGCATCACATACTCGTAACTCTTCGCTTTATTCTTGTACGATTTCGGGAACGCTTTGGCTATTCTCCCTTTTTTTTGTTTGTAAAAAGCACTCTTCTTAGCTTTTGATGAAGGAGTTTTCTTAGGAGGAGGATTAGTATTCGGCGCCATCTTTCGTGGTAATATGTGGTGTTCGTCGTATTCACCTCGCTTTTGTGTCTTCTTCTCGCGCGTCTGTTTTTGTGCAGATTTATTCGAAATTTTGGAAGCATATCTCAATTAGGTTTGGACACCCTAAACGTGTTTTTATCTACAAATAGGAACATCGAGTTTACGTCATAGAGAGAAGCGACTTTGATTACTTTTTATTCATTCTTCTCATCGGGAAAGAGTTAAAAGAGAAAAGACTTGAGTTTTCTTATTCCCGTGTTGTCCTTATAGATTATTATTTCTTTTATTATATATAGTACCACAACATTACGTACACGGATTAGAGATGATGATGACGACGAAAGCAACAACAACACTAATCGGAACATCATCATCATCTTTGATTACTACTCAAGGGCGGGCGTTGGGAGGAGTTGCATCGCCTCCTTCGAGAAGAAGAACAAAATCAACTTTAAGAAGGGGAGTCGCCGGGGGTTTTGTCGTCAGAGCCGGAGAACGAGATGAAGATGATGAAGATAAAGCGACGTATAAAGAAACGTTTGACTCGTCCACCGGGCAGATGGTGAAAACGCTGACGCAATCGATCGAACAGATAGATGTAAACGGTGTAACGTGGACGCAACGGAGAGGTTCACCTTCGGGGAACACTAAAGAAAAGAAGGAAAATGCAGTGGTGTTTATCCACGGTTTAGGTTCGCGGGCGTACACGTTTCGACAAGTCTCGGTGTTGTTGCAAGAGAAAGGGTACGAGACGTTCGCGCCGGACGTGGTCGGACACGGGGATTCGGAAAAACCCTCGAATGGATTTAAGTACGACGAACGGTCGTACGTCGACGCGATGGAGACGTACGTGGAGAAAGTCGCGAACGGGAAACAAGTCGATCTCGTCGCGCAAGGGTACGTTATTCCGCAATACGCGATATTGTTGGCGAGGAAGCGACCGGATTTGTTTCGCCGAATAATTTTAATGAACATGCCGTTGGACGGGAATCACAATTTGGCAGCGCCGTTGGCGACGTACGCGCAAATGTTTGGCATGGGGAAAGGGAAAGCGTTCGATGCGGTGTCGCTGAATTACATGGGTAACGAGTTTGCAATCGGCGGAGATGATATGAAAGAGTACGAGAGAGCGTACGTCGGGAGCGACGCGGAAAACGCGCGAATGGCGGTTGAAATGACCGTCGCGAACGCAGACTTTAAAAACTTGAAGAAGAAAGTAAAAGACGCGTACTTCCAGGGCGGCATGCCGAAAACCAGAATCGTTTGGGGCGTCGCGGATAAATACCTTGACCAAGCGCCCATGTTCAGCTGGGCCTCGGACGCTCGCGCCAGCGAGAAAGCGCTGAGAAAAGTCGGACACATGCCGCAAGAAGATTTCCCGCAAGTCACCGCGGATGCCATCGACGAGTTTTTCACCTCCGATTTGAAAGTTGGCGCTTTGAAATCGGTCCGAGGGAGGAAAGTTACCGCCGACGACGGACAAGGATAACTAAAATAACAACATTTCATCATTGTAATACTGCGAGCGAATACCTAAAAAAAAGAAGAGGAAAAAAATTATTAGATACAAAAAATGTCCTCTTTTGCCTCTTCTTTATCATCATCATCATCATCATCCGCAACAATGAATCAAATCAGACTCTTTCTCGCGGGCGATTTCATGCCTGGACGAGGTGTCGATGCGGTCATGCCCGTGCCTTGTCCTCGGGAACTCCGCGAAGGATTCTGCAAAGATGCGTTCGATTACGCGCGATTGGCAGAACAAAAACAAAAAAGACGTTTTGCAGATACGAAGAAAGTTTCCGCGCGAGATGTGCTCGGAGAAGTTGCCAAAGTCATCGAGAGGTATGAACCTCACGTGAGAATGATCAATCTGGAAACCAGCGTGACGAAAAACTCGTCGTTTTATCCGCACAAAGGCATCAACTACCGCGCATCCGAGGAAAATATGTTCGTGTTGTTGGATGTTTTAAAACCAGATATCGTTTCCTTGGCGAACAACCACGCGATGGATTTTTCGAGAGAAGGGATGGAGGATACGCTAAAGTTCTTCGATTCGATAGATAACAAAAGTAGGAGTGATAATGCGTCGCTCTTGCGCGTGAAACGCATTGGTGCCGGTTGGAACATCGCAGACGCGATGTGGAAAACGTCTACCCGTACGGATTCGCGCCGGCGAGGAACGATAAGCGAGGCGTCGACGTCGCGGCGTTTGGGTTGTGCTTCGAAGACAGCGGCGTGCCTCGAGAGTGGCAGTCGACGGAACGATCAATGGGCGTACTTTTGGCGACGGAGGATGACAAAGTGCCGGAGCGCTTGTTGAGTGCGATTGCAAAGATGAAGAAAGAATCCTCAAACAACGCGATCGTCGTCGTGTCCGTACACTTCGGTTCGAATTGGGGATTTGAGGTTCCGAGAGCGCACGTGACCGCAGCAAAAGCGCTCGTTGATGCCAGCGCAGATGTAGTTCACGGTCACAGCTCCCATCACGCGAAAACGGCTATGCTGTACAAGAAAAAACTAATCTTGTTTGGATGCGGTGAATTTTTCAACGATTACGAAGGCATTCGACCGCATCCCGGCTTTCCCGAGACCTCGTATCTATGGCATTTGCGTTTGCTCTATTTCGTCGACGTCGACGCGAAAACGCACAATTTTAGCAAACTAGAAATTGTTTTGATGCGTCAAAAGATGTTCGCGCTGACGACGTTGGAAAATCCTCGAGAAGAAGCCGAACAGTTCTTGGCAACTTTGAGGCAGCAATACGCGTTTGGGCATTTGAAATTGCAGTTGAAAGGGGACGGGACGACGTTGATTGCCTGGCCGGATGATGCGGTCAGATTGCGACGACGCTCTGACGATGAGCTGTGAAGAGAGTACGTGGCAGTTTTATTATAACATGCAATTACGCGTCAAAAATACAATCGATCAATCTAAGTTCTACGCGTACCTTTAGACAATCGCGTTCGAGGCGACGCTCTGGTTGGCGACGGTGCCACGATGCTCACTCCTGCGGCGCCATTAGTGTTGTTATTATTATTCGCGGTGAGCGGCGACAGACTCGGCAACGGCGGCAAATCTGCTCTATTCGTTTGAGGAGGGAGTATCGCAGTTTCCGATCGGACGAACAATTTCGGTCGTCGCGCGAACGAAACGTTGTTTGCGCCCACGTCCGACACTTGCATCGCATTCGCGTCTTCTTCCGCTCGTGCGACAGTTCTTCTACTTTGTCGATGACCCGCGGCGGCAATATCGAAAGGCGATCGCGCTAATCGGTGCGTTTGCGACGCGCGCAAAGCGTCACGAGGAAACTCGTCTCCAGATGCCGGCGAAGTCGTCAACGGTCTCAAGAACGGACTCGGTTGCACCTCGGAGTTTCCAGCTGCTCTCAATACAAAATCTGGAGCCGTCGCCGCTGCCACCGCAGAAACAGCTTCTAATACCGTCACGTCCGCATTTAACTTATCCTCCGTTTTCATTCTCTCCATCTCGCGGCCTAACTTTTCTCCGCCTTTCACCGACCCGGTGCCTAAATTATCCGTCGACATTTGTTGCACAACTACAGGTAAATCTCTAACTCGCTCTTCTAACATTTCAATTGTTTCTTTTTTCGCTTTGCCCCAAGCGATCGCTCCGCCTCGTTTTTCTAAATCGAGAATCCTCGCGTACGCTTCCACCGCTTCCGTCGCGCGACCTCGCTGTAAAAAGTAAAGAATCGTGTGCTCTGCGCTCACATCTTCGCGTATTTTGTTCTCCCAAAGCCAGGATAAAAACGCGCGTTCCATGGAACCATTCAGTGCCGTGTTTTGCAACGGCATGGCGATGATTTGATCGAGTTGTCGAACGTCCGCGCAGTACTCTGCAATTTTCATGGTCAAGATGTTCGCCAATTGTTCTACGACGATCGACTCTTCTTCTCCTGATCTCACGGCTAAACTCAACTGCTCTTTCGCGCATAAAAATGCCTCCGCGACTAATCCCAATTCAATTCGTACTTCTACCTCCAACGTCGCCTTCTCGACGCTTTCAAACGTGAAATCGTTTCGATCTCTCGCTCGCAGCGTTCGCAAAGCCGCCGCGGTTTCGCCTCGTAAGAGCACGACTTTAACAAATTTTAACGGTAAGAAGCGCCCAGATAACGTCGCGCAGTTCGGCAAGGCTTCGTTCGTGATGATATCTTTTAACGGATCGTTCGCGAACGTCCAAGACTCGTCGAGTAAAGATGCCAATCGGATTTCAGAGTACGTCTTGGAACCGATTCGAGCGTTGCGAGCGTACCGAGCTGGAGCATCCTTCCACAGCAATCCCGCGTCGAGGACGTAATACAGAAACAAAGATTTCTTTACGATTTGAGAAACCTCTTCGTCTTCTGTTCCTCCTCCTCCTTCTCCTCTATTATTACTACCGTCGCCGCCGCTGCCGCCCCAGATGGCATTCAACGCGTCCGGTACGGATTTGAACGGGTAAGACGCGACATCCGCATTCCCGCTCTTCTCTTTCAAATATCGCAACAAAACGTCCACGAACAAACAACACTCATCACTATCGTCGTCGTCGTTACCATTATCAAACCCGAACGCACTCTTCGCGTTCGTTCGCCTCTCTTTTACTTCGTTGGACCACTTCGCGGCGCCGGAAAACTTGTTCCCTAAATGCCCTCTTTTCAAAAACCCTTCTTCGACCGCCCACATCGCCGCTTCCGCTTTGTTCGCTAAATTGATAGACTCGTCGCGCAATTCGTTCAACTTTTCAATCATTTCACCACTCTTGCTATTATTATTATTGTTGTTGTTGTTGTTCCTTCTACTCCCGCCGTCCTCGGCGCCGAGCGTCTCGAACGCCCTCCGCGCGCATTGAAACGTCGCCATCGACCTCGCCAACGACGACGATATATCACCATCTCCTCCTTTTCCTCCTCCTCCATCTTTGCTCTTCAGCGCTTTACCCATCTCCTTTTTCTCTTCTTCCATTAAATCCCGCATACATTGAAAGATATTCTCTCCGTCCCTCAACCGGTTTTCCACGGCGTCCGCCGAGACGCAATTCGCGTCGTTCGAAATCTCATCGATAAAATGTACGATCACGTTCGCTAATCCAATTTGTGCGCACAGGCGGAATATATCGTTCAATCTGTCCGTATCGTTCATACTTTTATCACCACTAAAACCACCATAATCTGCCATTAAATCCGGAAACGCATTCGCGACCGTTTGGTGGCAAACGCGGACAAAAGAAACGTCGATGAAGTCTTTCATACGCGCGGATTGGAGAAGCTCGTAGCATTTAATTTGATCCTCGGTCATGAAAGAAAAAGACTCGTTATTGTTATTCATCTCGCTTCTCTTCTTCGTTCTTGTTGTTCTTGTCGTTGTTATGTAATAAGAGTGCTTTTCGTGTGTTGAATCTGAGGAATTTGAAAGTAAAAATCGAGAGCAAAAGAGAGAAAAATGAGATAAAAGTACGATGCGCAAAATGACGATGAAGTTCTTATGAAGAAGAAGAAGAATTCAAACGCGTGTACACTTCAGAACTTCCGTGTTGTGGTTGTGCGTATTATTTTGTTATCTGTTACAGTTTTTGTTGTCATCATCATCGTCGAAAAGTCTCTGATGTGAACATCTCTCTCTCGCGTCTCTCTCGTGCAGGTCGTCATCAATCATCAAAACTTCTCTACTTCTTTTTTTTATACTGCATCATCAAATCTTTCACTTTTTGTCCTCTGACGACCATGTTATCTAAGATATCGTTCTTTTTGACGTGATCGTCTAACATTTTCTTGATCCGTCGGTGTTCGTCCGTTTCCGGCGGGATTTGTTTCCTCTCGTGTTCGTTTCTTCGCTCGGTCGGTTTGAGTTGCATGCCGAGCATGTGTTCGTATTCTTTGATGCGGCCGGTGCGGGAGTCGATTTCGTGCTCGTCGTCTGGATGTTTAAAGGTTGTTTCGTCCGTGTATCGGTGCTCCGGGTGGGCGTAGATGGTCGCGTCTTGTTCGTTGGTTTCGGGGTCGACGTAGGATTCGGAGACTCTGTGGCCGTGCGCGAGCGGGTGGTCGTCGTCCGGGTGGTCCGGGACGAACAAATCCGGGTTGGTTGGGTATTTCAGTAACGTCAACGTCCTGTTAGCGATTCGCGTTTGAACGTCCACTAAAGGCGAGTTGACGCGGTAATCGAAATCTTTCTCGTGCCTTGAGAAATGCGACGCTTTCGAGCGCAAGTATTGAAACGTCGAAATTTCATTCGCCGTATCCGCGGGTAACTTTAATAACTGAATCAATTTATTCAGCGGTCGCACTCTTAACATGTGCGCCGGTTTTGCGGTTCCGTCGCTCCCGACTAACTTCCAGTGTTCGTTTCTAGGTTGGACCAAATCTTCGCTCTTTAAAATAATCGCGTGGTTGCGATACGGTCCGAGCGCGAACGCGGCCACTTCAAAGTTCACCGCCGTCCAATGCGCTGTTGTTCTCAACAAGTCAATCACGTCCTCTTTCTTCACGTTTCGCATTTGCTTGTGATTTTTCAAATGTTCCCACTCTTGTTCAAACTTTTTCGTCAACTTTTCCCATCTCTCCTCGCCGAAATAGTTCCGTTGCAATCGTCTTTCCTTTTCGTGTAAACCTCCGATGGGAAACGTCCTCGGATCTCTCACCAAGTGCACGTACGTCGCTTTCCTCAAATACGTATCCGCAAACAACGGCAACAAATACTGCGCGTACGGGTCTTTCCATCCCCATCTCGGAATATCTTTCTTCGACACGTACGTTTCCGTTTGATCCGGGTGCACCCACTTCTCCTGCCTCGCGAACATCCTACACAAATGGTCCGCCACGTCGTATTGCAGCTTATACGGCATATCGTTCGGATCGTACAAAGGTCTCTTCGCCCACTCCATGATGTCTAAAACCATCGTATCCACCCCGCTTTCTTTCTGTGCCATAGAATTCCCGTCCTCATCCACTGGACCAAACTGTACCGCGTTCGCTTCGAACAAAAATTTCTCTAAAGACTTCCCCGCGCCACCGCCGTCGCCGCCTATGATGACTGGATTTGAGGGAATTTGCGTGCAATTCCAACCTTTATGGACGACGAAATGGTTCATCCACGTTCGCTTTCTTGGAGGTGGTTGTTCGAGTTGTGGTGGTTGTTGCGCTTGATTTTGTTGTTGTCCTCCTCCTTGAGACGAAGACGCTGCTTTCCTTGGTGAACTTCGTCTCGGCGACCGTCCTCCTGTTCCTCTTCCGTGAGAATTCCCAATCGCCGCGTCAACTTGGGTAAATGTAATCGTCAAAATCATCGTCGTCAAGAACAGAAGACAAACGCTTCGGAAGAAGCTTGAGGAGAAGAAAAACATAATAGTATCGTATAAAGTCGTTCGTTAGGTTTTTCTCTTCTTTAGTAGTCTTTTTTCTCTTCTTAAGCTTCTTAAGCTTCTTTGTCTTCTTCTGTTGTTATTAGAGGTGCAAGAATCGCTCGAAATTCAATCGAAAATCGAGCACAAAACTGCTCCTTTTTTCTCTCATTATTTGCAAACAAAAACGGCTTTTTTTTAGAAAGGGAGAAAAAAGAACACATCATCATTTTCATCATCATCACGAGGGAACGAACGAACAATACCGAGGAAGAAGAAGAAAAAGAAAGCGCGGGTCATGGCGGAAGCTGTGGTAGATATGGAGAGATTGAAGCTCGGACCTCCGACGGCGATTTGGACCGGGTTGGTGTTGCATCACAAGGATGTTTTTGTATCGCATGTGCTTTCGAAATTGAACGAGACAGATCGGGTTTTCTTTTCAAAGGTGAATACAGAGAGTCGGGGTGTGCTTGAGTACGCAGGGGTAGACGTATCGGAATTACGTTCCGATGTTAACGAATGTACATCCATTTCGACGTTGGAATGGATGTGGAATCACTTTCCCTGGGGAGAGAAAGATATGGGAGGAAATGTGTTGGATCAAGCCTTGTTTTGCGCAGGAGTTGCTGCAACGAACAAACTCGAGTTGCTCAAGTGGGCGAGAGAAGAGAAAGATTGCGAGTGGGATGAAAGGACGATTAATGCGGCAGCATTTGAAGGTAATCTCGAGATGTTGAAGTACTGCTTCTCTAATGATTGCCCGTATGATGAAGAAGCTTCGTGTAAACATGCTGCTGCAGCAGGACACCTCGACTGTCTTCGATTTCTTTTCGCCAAAGTGAACCCTTCGCGAGAGACGGAACTGGAAGCGGCAATACAAGCGGCAATAAAAGGTCAAACAGACATCTTAAAGTATTTCGTTGAAGAAAGAAAGATACCTGATGGGTTAAAGAGCGACTGCGTGTACAACACTGGATGGTATGGCCATCTCGATTGCCTCAAATACTTAGTCGAAGAGGCGAAAACGCCTCTTAACGACTGGCAACACATCGCTTGCGCTCGGTATAACGAGCACCCCGAGTGCGTAAACTACTTGCTCGAAAAAGGGTGCCCGGAACCAACGGACGAGCAATACGCCGAGTTCATCGAAGAGGACTCCGAGGAAGACGACAGCGACGAATGAGAAAAACG
>Ga0115000_10002759_pt1 | contig 14896 bp, 19 predicted proteins | sample ArcticOcean_MG_C_6_FD_89690 | JGI IMG/M metagenome (GOLD analysis project Ga0115000, IMG submission 89690) | Marine microbial communities from western Arctic Ocean - ArcticOcean_MG_CB8_128 | ecosystem: Environmental > Aquatic > Marine > Oceanic | place: Arctic Ocean: Canada Basin | collected...
TATATATATATATATATATATATAAATATTTATATATATATATATATATATATATATATATATGAATAAATATTCAAAATATTTTTATGGAGCACAAGGAAACTTTCAAGAATCTGAAAATTTAATTGAAGGATATTATTTACCAAATGATTCACAATGTAAAATTAATGGAAATCCAGATTGGAATAGTTATTGTGCAAGTGCAAAAATTATAAATAAAGGTACAGATGATGAAGATTGTGTAACAGATGCGTCGCCATTCAGATCCCAATGTTCTAAAGCGTGTTGTGGAAATAATATATCAACTGATATTATTAGAAGCCCAAGTGCAGGAGAAGATATAAATGTATTTTGGTCTGCATTTATATGGGATGATTTAAATAAACCTGAAAAAGTTCAATTCAAAATATTAGGATGGGATAAAAGTAAATGGGATGATAATACTGGTTTTCCAGATTCTATGACTAAATCATGGAATCAATTATCCAATTCACAAAGAAATGCTGCAACTTTATTGAGTTTTACAGAAGATTTATGGAGAGATCCGAATGATAATGACAATGATGATTATATTAAAACACCAAACGCTTATATGCCAGGTAATAATAAAGTTTTATTAAATCAAATGACAGTAGATGAATGTAAAACAATTTGCAGCAAAAATAATTGGTGCAAATCATTTGATTATAAAACTAATAAATGTTATTTAAGTAAAGCAGATATTACAATGGACAATACGGTATTAAAAACTTCTAGCTTATTTCAATATTATGAAAAAAAATAAATAATTATAATAAATAGTATTTATATTATAATTATTATCTATATATCAAGTACATTTCCAGAATTTAAATATTTATCTATTAAATTATTCTTTTTACTGGGTTTTTTAACTGATTTGTTTGATGTTCTTTTACTAGATGTTCTTTTACTAGATGTTCTTTTACTAGATGTTCTTTTACTAGATGTTCTTTTACTAGATGTTCTTTTACTAGATTTCTTTGAAACTCTTTTAACTTTAGTATTTAATTCATATTTATTATCTTTTTTTACAGATCTACTTTTAGTACCTGAGCGTTTCTTAAAAACATAATATTTGTGCAATTTACAAAATTCAAGACTTGCTTTATTTACACTATCTTCTTGATTATAAAATTCAGAAATTTTCATAAAATAGTTTTTACTACTTATATTTTCTTCTTTTGGTGCAACTTCATCAAAAAACTTTGTTTTTTGATTATATATATCATAAAATGATGATGTTTCTACCAAGTCCATATTACACTTTTCTTTTAATGATTTTTTTAAGAAATTTTCTGTAACTAAATATTCAGTATCATAACTATTATCTTCCATAAATATTGTTACAAATGCATTATATGATAAACCTGTTCTATCAATATCATTTGTTTTATAATCATAGCTACTTTTATATTCAAAAAACTTTTTATTTACACCTTCATCTGTTGAATATTTCTCTTCAATTCTTCCTAGATTTTTATTAAATAAATCATGAATCATTTTTCCGTCAAAACATGTTATTAAAATGTATCCATCATCTTCAAGAAAATTATTTACATTAGTACAAAAATTATTCCAAGTTGTATCATTTTTTAATAAAAAGTGAATCATTAACTGACAATTGATAACATCAAATTTTCGATTAGATAAATTATTACCATTTGATCCAAATATAGACTCTATTAAATGTTTGTTACTATCAGACATTTTACCTACTGCTTTTTCTTGTGCCTCTAAATTTAATTCAGCAGTACCGTCTCCTATTAAAAAATCCATATTAGGGAAATTAGGCATTTTTCTTCTAAAATTATTATACCTACTTAATGCACCATTTGTAGATGAATGAATACCATGACTATCTGGATCGAAACCTACATAATTACCAATTTTTGCATGAAAAAACTTTTGAATATCGCCACCTCTACCACAACCATAATCTAAAATAGATAATTTCTTATGTTTATTTTCTACTTTCTTTGGTGAACAATATGTAAAAATCATATTACTTTTAATATAATTGTTAAAATTTCTTAATGGTTTTGCAAAATCTGTAGTTTTTTGATAATAAACATCTGTTTGTTTTGAAATTGCTACAACTGTAGCATCAATTCTTTTCTTAATTTCTAACATTTCATTTTCATATAAATCCTCATCACCTAATTTTGAAATATCATCTATTGTAATATTTTCTTGCATTGAATTCCAAATTGCATTTGCAATATCTGAATTATTACCATATTTCTTTTTATATTTGATAATTGATTCAGTTTTGTCATGTCTTGTTCTAATTGGAACCCATCTGAAATCTGGAGGAATACTTGCATCGTCATTATAATAAAATTCAACAACTGTATTATCTTGAATAATATCACCTTCTATATCTCTTACCATACCATTTACACTTCCTAATTTAGCAATGTGAAGATTTTCGAATTTTCTAAATAAGACAGGTACTTCTATATTATTTATTATCTTTCCCACATGTAAATTTAAAATTTTATATGTCATGCCTTCTATATTATCACCACTTGCATCATCATACACATTTAATAATTTACCTGTTTGAGGATCCTTTTCAAATCTTACAAAGAAATCAATTGAATTCTTATTTGCAGGCTTCCATTTATAATTTCTACGCTTTGTCTCCTTTAAAGATTTAGTATAAATCTGATCCAATGGTGTATAAATAAGACCATCTAATATATACGGTACATTGTTTGCTTCTAACTTTGTATATGTGTTCCAAATTATATCTGAATAATTAAATATTTCACTATCAGAACCTCCTAAAACAAAAATAAAATATTTATAGCAAATAAATGTATCCGTTTTACTTTTACTTAAATTTGACATTAAATATTTTAAATATTCAGATAATTGATTTTTATAATAACTACTAATTTTCTTCATATCAAATTTATCAGAATATTTTTTAGTACTAAAATCAAACCCAAAACATTTTGCTATTACATCATTTAACTTCTCATATCTTTCATCTAACTTAGAATTTAATTGTATGTTTTCACCTTTATAATATAAAATATCAAAAGCTGCATAAATATACTTGTTAAATTGTGAATTTAATATATATTCACCATCTATAATAGTATTGTTATAAGAACCATGTTTCTTATCAATTTCTATTCCAGAATATTTAATTTCTAAATTTGTAAATATAAAATATAACTTATTATTCATTATAATTCCAAGACATCTATCACCATCTGCTTTGTCTGTTACAGAATATTTATTAGGCAAATCATCTACCATGTGAACAACTTCTAATGATTTAACCGATGGTCCATATAATGATTTTGTATTAACATTTTCATCAGAATATAATAGTTTTTTATATAGCTTCATAACATCATCTTTTTCAGAATTTGAAATAATAACATTACTTTGCTCTATTACTTTTTTTGTATAGTCAATATAATATAATATCTTTTCCATATACTCTTTCTCTTTCTTTGCAGATAAAGATTTTTTTTTATTAAAATCAATTTCCAGCTCATAATTATATGGAGTATATTGAATTTTATTAATATTATGACTCTGTTTAACTGCTGTAATATCTAATGCTAATTCAACTTCAGAATTACTTTCTAAAATTATTGATACTCTTGATTTCATTCTAAAATTTATTGCAATTTTACTTACATTATCTAATTTAATTAATTCAGCTAATTCTTTTTTTTCTACTTTTTGCTCTTTTGCCAATCTGACTCTTATATCATAGTCATCTAAATTATAGGTACTATCATAATCTTTCTTTTTATTTATAATTGATAAACCATCTTTTTCATCACTTAATAACTTAGATGCAAGTACAGAAAATATAATATGATTTTGTCTATTATGTAATATTGACATTAATTTGTTTATATTTTCAGTACCACCTATAGAGATACGATATGTATGAAAGTTTTTATTATCATAATTATATGATATATCTAGTGTTTCTGAATGCATAATTTTTAATTTCTTCTCATCTGCGAATAGCTTTAGCGTTTTTAAAATATCTAGAAATTGTTTCATATTTAAACTATTAGATTTCGTATATCCTCCAAACATGATTTCAAATTCATCATCAGGAGATAAACTACTATATATTTTGGTAAACTTATTTAGTTCATTTTTATTAAATAAAGTATTTGTCATTCTCTTATAAAATATATAAATATTTATTTTTATATAGTTTAATCTTTATTATTCAATATTTTATATATTATTTATATATATGATCAACGGATTATGGAATATGATTATAGAAACATCTAAAAAGTTAAAAAATAGCAATGAAAATTTTGATGGTTTAACTTTTTGGAATTCATTTAAACCACAATTAACTACAATTAATGAAGAAATATTAAAAAAAAAAATTATTTGGAACTATCAGGCACATGATGTGCTTAGAATGAGTTTTAATGAATTTATTAATGATATTAGTGTTGATAAAGATGAAGACGGTAATATAATTGAATGGAAGCATTTTTTAAAACAAATTTTATGGATACCACATAAGGACAATGGTGATTTTTCTTTTCACCGTTTAATGCAAATAGCTTTAAATTATGGTCAGTTATTAGGATCTTTCGATGTTATTTCTAATGAAAGAATTAAAGCAAAAATAGTTGAAGAAGGTATATATTTAATGGATATAACCAAATATATCACACAAGAAAACTTGAGTAAAATACAATTAACAGAGGAATATGTTAATTCTATAATAGAAAACTTAAAAGAACACGAAAATAGTATTAATATAACACAAACTGAAAACATAACAACAGATGTTATTGATACTGAAGATCTTAATGAAGATAATAGTGTTACTCAAATGTCAGATACATCAAATATTTTAAGTTCTGAAATTCCATTAAATGGAGGAGGGCATAAAAGATATTATATAAATTATCTGTAAAATTTTATATTAAATTATTATTACATCCAATAATAATTTTCTTACCTAAATATAAATGAAGATAAATAAAGAATCATATGAATCGAATATTATAAAAATGAGTAAACTAATAAATTATCTTGATATATTTTTTGAAAAAAAAGAATATAATAATAAAAATTTTATTAATAAGTTTAGAATTAATGTTCAGAAAAATATTGGTCTCAATTTGCATGACAAGCGTATTGCAAATTTGCTTATATCATACCATAAATATAATTTTCAGTTAAATAAAGTAAATACCCTTAAAAATAAGTTAGATATTGAACTATGTAATAACTATAATCAAAAAGGTGGATTTTTTTTTAACAAATATGATAATAAATATATGAAATCTCTTAATATTATTGATTTTTTATTTGATATTATAAATCTTATTCCTAATCAAATAATTAGCAAAAATTATAATTTTATTACTATGCCATATGCTGTTTCATCATTATTATTAAATTTATTTCGCGGAGATTATGACTTTGCATTCTATTCATTCCTTGGAATTATTCCAGGAATTGGTGGTATATTAGCATCATCTACTAAAATTATTCATAGAATAATTAGATATATTATAAATGCAAAAAAAGTCGATGATGTTGAAGGATATTATAAACAAATTTTGGCTGCCAGGAGAGTACATGAATTTATAAAAGATGAAAATTATGAAAATTTAGATAATCCATACATTGGATCTTTTGAAAATAATTTTAATTATAATGAAATTGAAGATTTATATCTTAAATAGTATATATAATGGAAGGTAATATTGATAAATATTCTCATAAATTATCAGTTAAAAATAATGTCAGTTATGAAGTTGCTCGCCATGAAATTGAAAAAAAAATGAATAATTTTGAAGATAAAAGTATTCATTCAAATAACTTTGCTAAATCTGCATACAAAGATATAAGATTTAATATGAATGGTGGTAATAATAAAACATATAAAACATATAAAATTGTCTATAATTTATAATTACTTTTAAATTATTATTTAATAATTTAAAAATTAAAAATTAAAAATATTATAAAGTATTTGTCCTGCTAAAACACCTGCTAATTGAATTCCAAATTTATTATATGGATCAGCTAAATTTATTACTAGTAGTTCTATCCAAATAATATTTTTTGAATTAACTTGATGACCAAAAATCATCATATCACTATCAATTTTACTATAGTATAATGATCTTAAACATAAAGTTATAGGAGTAATTCCAATCCATACACTATTGTAAAAATTTGGATATTCAAATAAATTTTTAAACATCAATCCTACTACTAAACCCATTAAACTTGTAAGAATATAACTTAGTAATAATACTATAAAATATTTTTTAGATCCATAATGTTTTTCTAATTTTGAACTATTAAAATTAAATATATACATCGAAAGTAAAAAATTAAGAATTTGAGGATTATATAAATAAGGTATTATTAATCCCAATGGTTTATTTAATTCTATTTTACTTGGAGAATATATCATATATCCTTTTAAATAATTTAAAATTTCAGGAAGTCCCAATGATACAAATAAACTTGCTAAAATAAAAAATTTTGTTACATTAAATTCTAGTTTCATTTTATATAAACAAATATTTTAATCTTTATATAACTTTATTCAAAAAATGAACAACATTAATATATTTTTCATATAATAACTCCCATATATTATATTCATTATTCAAATCTTCTTCAAAAAAAAATCGTATACTTTTCATATATTAATTGTAATTATATTTTTTATTTAAATTATTTAATGATATGTTAATTTATTAACCTTAATTTTATACATAAAAAAAATGAATAATAATATCTAAATAGTTAAATATTTTAAATACTATAAATGAGTTTTACAATAATTGTAGCAACTGATGTTAATGGGGGAATTGGTTTATTCAAAGATGAAATATTCACAATTCCATGGAAAAATTCACTTGATATGCAATTTTTTAAAGATACTACTTCTAGTAAATATGAAAAAAAAGCTGTAATTATGGGTAGAAATACATATGAATCTTTACCTGTAAATAAATTACCTGATAGAACAAATATTGTATTAACAAGTAACCCATCATTAATTAAATGCCCTGATATAATTTGTTATCCAAATTTAGACAATGCATTAACATACTGTATTACTAATAAAATAAAACCATATGTAATAGGTGGAGCTAAATTATATCAAGAAGCATTAAATGACTTTCGATTAGAAACTATTTTATGGAATATTATTACCGAGACAAATAAAGAAACCAATATTTACTTCCCAATCACCTTTAAAGAAGCATTAAATAAATTTAAATTAGATAATAATTACGAGTTATCACAATTAACAATTAGTAACTTACAATTTTATAAATTAGATAATATTTCATCTAATATTGATGAAACCAAATTTTTAAATAAATTACAAAGAATATTAATTTCTGGTGATAAACGACAAACTAGAAATTCTATAACAAAATCTATTTTTGGTGATCGATTAGTTTTTGATTTAAAAGATACATTCCCATTACTAACAACTAAAAAAATGTTTTTAAGAGGGATATTTGAAGAATTAGTATGGTTTTTAAGAGGACAAACTGATAGTAAAATTTTAGAAGATAAAAATGTTAACATTTGGAAATGGAATTCTACACAAGAATTTATAAATAATATGAATTTACCATATCTTGAAGGTGATATAGGTAATATGTATGGATTTCAATTGAGACATGCTGGTACTCGATATACTGGATGTGATACAGATTATACATCAAAAGGTTTTAATCAAATTGAATATTGTTTAAATCTTTTAAAAAATGACAAATATTCTCGTAGAATTTTAATGACAACTTATGTTCCACATGAAGCTAATAAAGGAGTTTTATATCCATGCCATGGAATTGTTATTCAGTTTTATGTTAAGGAAGTTGATGGAATAAATTATTTATCATGTCACATGTATCAGAGATCTGCTGATATGTTTTTAGGAGTTCCATTTAATATTGCATCTTATGCATTATTAGTAAATATGATTTGTCATGTATTAAATAATGATGAAGAATGTAATATGAAATGGAAACCAGATACTTTAGTAATGTCATTTGGTGACTTACATATTTATGAAGATCATTACGAGCAAGTAAAAAAACAAATTTCAAGAAAAGCATATAAATTTCCAAAAATTAATATTAAAAATAATAGATTTTCTTTAACGGAATTTGAATGGGATGATATTGAAATAATAGATTATAATCATCATTCTGGATTAAAAGCACAAATGATTGCATAAAATATATAATTTATATATATATGTGTTTTTCAGAAAAGCAATCATACTTACATTGTATAGTTTTATTTATTACAAGTTATTATGTTAGAGATAAATGGCAATTAGCATTAAGTTTATTCTTTTTAGCATTGAAAGATTTAATACAAGGCTTATCATATCACCATATTAATGATAAAAAAAAATTAAATATATTAACATCATTTTCATGGATACATATTTGTTTACAACCATTTTTTGTAAATTTAATATATTACTACTTTGATCAAGATAATTATCAATATTGGAATAAAATTTTTATAGCTTGTATATTATATGCTGCACTTTCTATAACAATGTTAAATGAATTTGATTATCAAAACGACCAAGATTGTATAAAAAAAAACAAATCAGATGATTTTTGCTCTAAAGAAACTACTTCATATATTGGGAAATATCATTTAGGATACAAGTTTAGTCTAGATAATAGAACAACTGTATTTAATAGATTTTTATGGTATAATATATTGTCATTTCTTCCTGGATTATTTACAAAGTCAAAATATATATCTATAGCATGGGCTACTTTTGTAGGACTTCTAACTAAGAAATACGATGATATTGGGACAGGTGAAACAAGTGCAATATGGTGTTACTTATCTATTATTTTTGCATTACCTATTGCATTATTTTCAGATAATATAGATAAAATGTTAAATTAACTTAAGAATTCATTAATTAATAAAATTAATGAATTTTATTTTTGAAGTTATTGGCTATATTGCTAGTGTATTATTATCTTTTTTACTAGTCCCACAAGTTTATACTACATTTAAAACAAAAAAAGTAGATGGTTTATCATCATTATTTTTATATTTTGAGGTTATTACTACTATATTATGGATTATATATGGTATTGGATTTTTAATAGAAGATAATTTAAATGGTTTACCAATTATTATTGCCAATGTATCTTTGTTTATAAATGTTATAATATTAATTGTTTTAAAACATAAATATCAATAACAATCTCCTGGTATGTTTTGACATAAGGTAAAATGATTTAATCCACCTCTTTTTATAACCACATAATCATATACATATTCTTTTAAAGCCATATAAATTACAAAAGCAAATATTGTAAATAATATATAGATTCTAATTTTTTGTCTTCTTACCGTTATATCCGTTTCTAACTCTTTAGCTCTTGTTTTTATTTCAGTTTTACTATCTGTTTCTAATTCTGATGAATTCCCTAGATATGCTGCAAATTTGTCCATTTATTATATATATTTTTTATATTTTTATAATATAATATGTCAAGTAGTATAAATAAATTAGTTCCATTAGAATTTAACCCAGTTTTAGAAGGAGGTGAAATTACCGATTATTGGTGGGTTGGATTAATTTTAATTATTGTACTTATTATTGCAGTTGCGGTAACGTCTAGTTCTGATTCATCAAGTGAAAATGTTCAAAGTACATCTGTAAAACAATCATCTAATATGCAAATGGGTGTTAGAACAAATGAAAATGGAGAAAAAGAATATTATAAAATTGTAGATGGCGATGAACAACCATTATCCGAAGAAGATATTAAAAATTTAGAAGCTGCTCAAAAAGCATCAGAAAATGTAGATGAAGATGTTAATAATGCAATTACAGGACTAGATATTGATAGTATATTAGCAGAATCTACTGCAAATGTAACTTCTCAATCTAACTAATTATCTTCAAATACAACTTTTCTACAAATTGGACAAGTGCTATTTTCGTTTAACCAAATATCTATTTTTTCCTTAGTAAACTTATGATTACATGGCAATGTTCTTATTTTAGTACCAATTGGTATAAATTCCTGCGTTATACAGCATATTTCTTCATTGGTTTTACATGTTTCAACATTAGTATAATTATTAATTTTTTCTATAGGATTAATAATATTATTTTCATTTCTAGTCATTGAAATTATTCTGCCATTTTGATCTACAAATACTAAAACATTATTTTGCGTTTCATCTAGATTTCTATGTCTTTTTTTAAACAATTCTCTGATTAAATAAAAAAACATACATGATCCTAAAACTATTGGTATTTCTATCATATATATATAATAATTAAATATTAATTATTATATTTGTTATATATATGATTGTATCTAAAATTAATCTAGATATTGAAGTTATAAAATTAATTAAAAATATGGTATTTGATGACATTTTGCTAATAAATATATTTAAAAATGGTATTTGCATCACTCAAAATATTAATAATATATCTAATTTAAGTATATTTATTGATAAAAAATATTTAACTAATCATAACATTATCTACGAAAATAGTTTTGTAACTAATAATATAGACATCTTGACAGATCTAAAAATAGAAAAAATAAATAATAATTTTATTATAAACAATCAGGCTAATATAGTAAATGACGTTTGTAATGTATGTAAAAAATTAATTAATTTAAAATTTAATAAAATAGATGTCAATTATAACCAACTTAATATAGATTCAAAAATTAACTTTTTGAAGGAATGTGATTTTGAAATAATTATTTCAAATAAATTTAATGGCATAGTACTTAAAACAAAAAAACATATGTTTGAATTATATATTAATATTCTTTATTCACAGTAACATTACTATATTTTTCAAATGATGATCTACTTAAAGCAATATATTTATCTTGTCCACCTATTAACTCTTGTTCAATATCGTTCGTCAACCTAAATGTAAAAGGTGCTTCATTACCATTATGTTTATCAATTGCTGTTAAATGTGTTATATTGTCACATAATGGTATTAACAAACTTATTTGTTCAAATGGTTCTCTTTTATAATCACCACTTAACCCATAACATTCAACAATTTTATTAGTAGCCCAAATATCACATGTCCATGCTGCATCTGAATAAAATTGTATTTCGTCGATTAAAATTACATCATATTGATCCAATATATCATTTAATTTATTTAGTAAATCAGTATTAACTGCTTCGTGTTTATACTGATTATGAGTACAAATCATATTTTTTTCATATCGAATATCTTTGTCATATTTTATTATAATACATTTCTTTCCTCCTATTTTATATCTTTCTAACCTACTTAATAATAAAGTTGTTTTTCCAGAAAACATTGGTCCTATAAATAAATTTAACATTATATAATTATTACATATAATTATAAAATAGTCTTAAAATCAATTTTTTAAGTCAAATCTTTATATATATTATATAAATAATATATATGGCTGAAACATTAATTGCTTTAATTAAAAATATTATTAAAGAAAATAGAAATTTTAATTTAGATGAAACAAATAAATATAAAAAATTAAAATTAATAAATAATCAATTAAATAATGAATTTAAGTTAGGTCTTGAAAAAGAATTATTTTTACCATTATTTAAATTTTACGTAAAAGATAAAGTATTATTTGATTCAGATGAATATGATTATATTATTATTAATATAAGCTTGAAATTCTTAAATTCTATTTTATCTAAATTACTTTACTTAAATTTAGATAAAAGTAGAATTATAGAAGGTAAACATATTAACTCTGATATTGACTTATTCTTTCAAAATTTGTATTTAGATCATGATGTTATTGCATTTTTTGAAATTTCTGATACAAAACCTAGATTAGCTATAATACGAAAAGAAACTACCAATAAAGTTCGTAAATCATGTAAGGAATATAATGACTTCCCTTTTTATAATATAAAAATTATTTAAATACAAATATGTTTTACTTTAAAAAAAAGATTTGAATATAAAATAATTTATCTTCTTTTAAATTACTAATTTTACATTTATTATTAATTTCAATTCCATTTACTAAAATTTTTATATTATAAAAATATTAGTAATATTATTAATTTGCATCTTTTTTATTTATATAATAATTATTTTTTATATCTTTTTTATTTTGCAATATATTTTTTATACAAAATTTTATTGATGGTAACGATGATTTAATATTTTTCCGTTTAATAACTCTATTTTTATTAAATATAACTTTAATATTTTTTGAAGTAATATTATTTAAAAATATGAAATTTTCATAATCCGATATAAATTTATCTGAATATGAAATTATATAAATAAAATCTATTATTTTCACTTTAGTTATAAAATTGCTTTCTAATGAAACACTTACCAAATTAAATTCTTTTGATAAGTCATTCATTGAAATATCTAATTTTTTAGATAATATACCAATTACCTTTCTATCTTTTTTAAGTTTATACTTTTCAAAAAAAGCATCTCTCTTTTTTAACATATTAAAGTTATATGTAGTAAAAATATTTTCTACTACCATTTCATTTCTATTCATAAAATTTACTTCATTTAATAGCATTATTGGTTTTATATTGCTAATTGGGATAATATTTTTAAAATTATTAGTATTTATGGCAAACAATGACCTAGAATTAATTGCATTAACAATTAATTCTCTTCTATCAAAATACATTCCCTTATCGTAATCTGAAAATATTATTAATGCATCTACTTCAAATAATGGTTCTATTTTCTCAATTTTAAATTTTAATTTATGTAGATACTTATAAATACTTGGATTTTTTATGACATTTTTTATTATAAAAATATCAGGTATAAAAATATATACAAAAAAATCTTCTTTTAGGTCATTTAAAAAATTTTTAATATATGGAAAAAACTTCTCTTCAAAATAATATTTTTCAATATAAATACATACTGTTTCCATTAGTATGTTTAATTTATTAAATTTTTATATTAAACATACTAAAATATAAATGACTGAAAATAAAACTATATGTATGTTTAGTAGTAAAAATATTAATAATGAAAACGAAATATGTGCAATTTGTCATGAAAATTTAAATTCAGAACAAACTTTTGAAATTCCTGAATGTAAGCATATTTTTCACTCTAACTGTTTATTACAATGGTTTAGAACTGGTGAATTAAGATGTCCATATTGTAACTCATCATGTCAAAGTGATGAAAATTCACATGGTAAAGAAAGAAAAATTAAATATAAAGTTATAACTGATTACTGTAGAAGAAAAGATGCTAACAAAGAAATTGTAAAAAAAGTTAATTGTATACGAAATTTAGATATTAAATCAAAAGACATAACGAATGAAATTAAAAATATAAAATCACAAACGGGAGAATATAAAGTTTTAAAAAGAAATATTAGAATTTTAAATGATAAACAATGGAATTTAAAAGGAAAAATAAGAGAGAAAAAAAAAGAACTATTATACACTGTAAATATTATGCCATTTTTTATAACTAAAAAAAAAAAATGAAAATAATAATATTTAAAGTAAAATTATATTATATATATAATGTCTGAAGAATATTATAATATTTTAGGTATTTCTAAAAGTGCCACAGCTAATGAAATTAAAAAAGCATATAGAAAATTAGCTATTAAATATCATCCTGATAAAAATCCCGGCAATTCTGAAGCAGAAGAGAAATTTAAAGAAATCTCCGAAGCATATGAAGTTTTATCTGATCCAAAGAAAAAAGAAATTTATGATAAATTTGGAAAAGATGCTGTTCAAGGGAATGGTGGACCACAAATGAATCCATTTGATATTTTTAATGAGATATTTAGTGGAGGAGGTATGCCCGGTATGTCAGGAATGCCTCCCGGTGTAAATATTCATATGGGAGGTATGGGAGGAATGGGAGGTCCATTTGGATTCCATTCAAATATGAGACGCCAATCGTCTGATGTAGTAACACGAGTTATGATATCTTTAGAAGATGTAATGACAGGGGCAAGTAAAGAAATTAATACAGAAAGAAATAATAAAGGAAAAAAAGAAAATATTAAAATGAAAATAAATATCCCACCTGGATGTAGTGATAATGTTAAAATGGTAAAAAAAGGTGAAGGAAATATTGAAGGTGATTTAGAACAAGGTAATTTGGTTATTGTAATTACATATGAAGATCATCCAACTTTTGATGTTAGTGAAAGTCATTTAGTTATTAGAAAAAAAATTAAATTTGGAACTTCTTTACTTGGAACAAAATTTCATGTAAAATTATTAGATGGCAGAAATGTTAATTTAGATTTCGACGGTCCAATATTTGATGGTGATTTAAGAGCTGTTCAAAATTTAGGTTTGCCTAGTATGAATGGTCATCAAGGTGATCTAGTTGTCAAATTTGAAGTTGAAAAAGAGTTAAATTTTGACAAAGATCAAATTAAGCTAATTACTCAATTCTTTCCTATGGATAAATTCAATGTTGAAGATTGTGAAGATATTAAAGCAGCAGATCCAGAATCATTTCAAAGCCAACATAGTAGCGAAGGTGCTCACGAACAACCAGGCGTACAGTGTGCACAACAATAAATAAATGTTTAATTTAATATATTTAAAATTTTAAATATATTAAATTTTTGAAAAGTATAATTAACCTGTTATACTAGCAGGGTTCTTGAATGTTATTAGTCTCATATCTGCGAAAAGTATAATTTTAACCTGTTATACTAGCAGGGTTCTTGAATGTTATTAGTCACATATCTGCGAAAAGTATAATTAACCTGTTATACTAGCAGGGTTCTTGAATGTTATTAGTCACATATCTGCGAAAAGTATAATTAACCTGTTATACTAGCAGGGTTCTTGGATGAATTAACTCTCA
>Ga0115000_10002761_pt1 | contig 14890 bp, 18 predicted proteins | sample ArcticOcean_MG_C_6_FD_89690 | JGI IMG/M metagenome (GOLD analysis project Ga0115000, IMG submission 89690) | Marine microbial communities from western Arctic Ocean - ArcticOcean_MG_CB8_128 | ecosystem: Environmental > Aquatic > Marine > Oceanic | place: Arctic Ocean: Canada Basin | collected...
CCACTCAGATATCAAGCCAATAGGTTGGGATAAATTCCAAAAAATAGTGAATAAAATTAATACACCGGTATATGCTCTAGGGGGGCTAGGTACTAATAATTATGAAGTTGCTTTGAAGAATGGTGCAATAGGTATAGCATCACAAAGAGCGATTTGGGAATGATTATTTAATCTTAAATTGAATAGATCTCGTTAATTTTTTTTTATTTTTTAACTGGAAAGTAAATAGCAAATTAATACCATCACCTGCTTTAAGTTCTCTTTTAATATCGAAAAGCATGAGATGATTTCCGCCCGGTTCAAAAATATATTTCTTATTTTTAACTAGCTCCGGTGTAATCTTTCTCATTTTCATTATCTCACCATCCATTACCATTGAGTGGGCCTCAATGCGTCCAACCATTTTAGCCTCAATCATTATTATTTTTGCATCTTCGCTTACAGTCATATCAATAAACCCAGCGGTAACTTTTTGACCAGGCCTTAATTCAGAAATTAGACTATTTTCATTGGATACAGAAAATTCCTCTCCATAGGTAAAAAGTGGAAATAAAGAAAATAGTATAAAAAATATTAATGAATTATATGTTTTCATCATATTCGGGTCCATTATTGTTGCCAGGTATCTGGAATTTTTCTGTTGCCCATGCCCCAAAATCTATTAATTTACACTTTTCTGAGCAAAATGGTCTAAATTTATTATTTTGAGAAAGACTGGCAACTTTATAACAATTTGGGCATTTATGAGCCATATTAGAATGAGGCTATGCCAAGTTTAAATTTAATAGGCTTCGTTACTTTTATGGATGAATTTATTTTTAAATGTATATTAACGGCATATTTGTTTGCTGAAATATTAGGAAAGCACTTTAGTTTTGTAGGTATAGTTATAATCACAAGATCATTTTTAAGTAAGGGGTTAAGTTTACATTGAACCTCTTCCGTTTTAGTTTCAATTGAGTTAGCCACAACATTATTTCTTAAAATATTCATCAAGGTGATGATTGCCATTCTTATTGAATTGAAATCATTTAGTTTACTTCTAAAATAAGATTTTCTGTCTGCTATGGAGGTAGATTCGAGCCAAAACTGAAATTCTGGAAAGTCAGTTGATACAATACCAAAAGGACTATCAGACCTTATTTTAAGTTCATGCAGGAATTTATCACTACCGAAATTGAATCCTGAAATAACTTTAGCATTCTCTAGCGTAAGTCTTATCTTATTTAGCTGAGCTTGAATTTTGATATTTTTTTTTGTTTTAATTTTAGATTTTAATTTCAATCTTTGTTTTTCAATTTCTTGGATAAGTTCGACCTTGATATCTGCACGTGATACACACGACATAATATCAAAATAAGTTGAGAAACAGGTATGAGCAGAAAACTCTTTCTTATTCAGCATTTGAATTTCCATTTTCTTAAAAATTTCTTCGATTCTAAGAAATTTTCTAATCCGTTCATTTAGGGGAAATTCATATTCAATCATTTTTATTTACCATTAATTCTAATCCTTAAATCAGTATGATATTTGCAAATCTTATCTTTAAGCAAGGCTTTACTATAATTATTATTAATTATTTTATTAGCTTTCTTATTTTTTTGGTCTCGAGACAATTGTGAGTTTACAATGTCTTTTATTTAGTCACCATCTATTTTATCTCTTTTTTGAACCCTCTTATATTGTATTCTTTCATCACAATTAATAACTAGACTTTCGTCTATTAGTTTTAAGTAGCCCTTAGTTTCAAAAAGCAATGGTATCACTATCACTATATATTCATCTGATTTATATTTGATTACTGTTTTTTTACACTCGTCAAATATTATTGGATGCAGTATGGATTCAATTTTTTTCTTTATTTCAGGAGATTTAAAGATATCAATCTTAAGTTTTTTTCTAATTATCTCTTTATTTTTATCAAGATATTTAGTTCCAAAAAATTTGATGATTTTATTATAACCAGGCGAGTCTATTTGAGTTATTTTGTGAGCAATATTATCAAGGTCTATGACGGGAACCAGAAGACTGGAAAATATTTTTGCAGCCTCGCTTTTCCCTGAACCAATACCGCCTGTCAAGCCAACTATATACAATTAAACCTTCCTTGAATGAAATTAAATTTAATACCATATTAATTTATTAGTTTATATGATAAGTTAAGTAATAATTATGAAACAAAAAAAAATAGAAAGCCACCTAATTGATTTACCTTCCGATTCCTTCTCACTGCTTGACTCTGTTGTCTGCAAGGTAGAAGTTGATTTAGCAGGCTGGCTTAGTAATTTATCAGGGCAAAAGAACTGGGAAATTTGGTCAGAAACAGAGAATGATAACTATATAATTTTTTTCTTAAAACAAGAAAATCAAGATGCTGAAGTTACTCTTTATAGCAGTGGTTATGCCAGAGTAGACATAGATGGTGAGGCAGTTTTTCAGGGAGATATTATTGAAAAAAATGCTAGTACTGCACAGCTGAGTTATTACAATATTGAAAGTGGCGAGAAAATTCTTTTAAATTAATTTTTTCTCGAAACACAGTATTCAGCAAGGTCTATTATTGTCTTTTTATAGTCATTGTTTGGTATTTTATCTAGTATCATTCTTATACATTTTAATTGCTCTTCAGACTTTATTTGGACTTTCGATATTGATTTCGTTTCTTCGATTATATTAATAATGTCTGGAAGTTTGCTTATATCACCGACCTTAATAGCATCTTTAATAAGTTTGCTTTGATTTTTAGTAGAGCTTTTCATCGCATAGATTAGTGGTAAAGTAATTTTCCCTTCACTTAAGTCGTCACCCAAATTTTTCCCAATTTGACTCGCATTACCAGAATAGTCAAGAATATCATCTATTAGCTGGAAGATAGTTCCAAAATGGAGCCCTAGCTTAGAATATGAATTAATTTTTTCTACGTTATTATTGTTTGATATGGCTGCAAGACTTCCGCATGCTTCAAAAAGTTTAGCAGTTTTAAATTGGATTACCTTAAAGTATTGCTCTTCGCTTACGTCTGGATTGTGACTATTTAATAGCTGCAACACCTCACCTTCGGAGATAGCATTAGTAGTATTGGATAAAATATTCATTATTTTCATATTATCTATAGCTACCATCATCTGAAATGAACGAGAGTATATGAAGTCTCCTACTAAAACACTTGCTGCATTTCCAAATAGTGCGTTTGCAGTTTGTATATTTCGTCTTTTTACAGACTGGTCTACTACATCGTCGTGCAGAAGAGTTGCGGTGTGAATAAATTCAATAATTGCTGCAATTTTATGATTAACTTCATTAATTTCTCCGTCCATACCTGAGATTAAAAGATGTAGAATTGGTCTCATCCTTTTTCCGCCACTGTTAATAATATGGCTAGAAATTTGATTTATAATTGGAATATCGGAACTAAGTGATTTTTTAATCACGTCGTTCACTGATTCCAAGTGAATTTTTATCGGAGAGGTTATAGTTTCTAAAGACAAAAAATGTATGCTTAAGTAATTAATTTAAGTGAAATTTTATCACATTAAGCCTAAATTTTAATTTGAAAGACTAGCCATTAATAATTGCTTGTTTTAAAAGATCTAATTAATTGATAGTTTTTAGTTTTGTGAGTATAATCGCACATCTAATTTGTAAATAATCTTTAATAAGGTGTATTAAATGTACGCAGTAATAAAAACAGGTGGTAAACAGTTCAAAGTAACTGAAGGTGATACATTAAAAGTTGAGAAACTATCAACTGAGGTTGGTAAAGCACTCAACATAAATTCGGTGTTAACACTTGTAGATGGAGATAAAGTAACAATTGGAAAACCTGTTGTTAAAGGTGCTAGCGTAGATGCTACTATCATTTCTCATGGAAAAGGAGATAAAGTAAAAATCTTCAAAATGAATCGTAGAAAAGGATATAGAAAGTCACAAGGACATAGGCAAAGTTATACTGAGATTAAGATTGATAAGATTGCAGTTAAATAAAGATTCAAAAGGAAATTAAATATGGCACATAAAAAAGCAGGCGGTAGCTCTAGAAATGGTCGAGATTCAAATGCGAAAAGACTAGGCGTGAAAGCTTTTGGTGATGAATTTGTCAGAGCAGGGAGTATTATCTTAAGGCAAAGAGGAACAAAAATGCACCCAGGTGAGAATGTAGGTATGGGCAAAGATCATACTTTATTTGCTAAAACAGATGGTAAAGTAAACTTCACTACGAAGGGTGCTTTGAAAAGAAAATTAGTTAATATACTACCTGTTTAAGAAAATTTTATTAAATCTAAAGCCCTATCAGTTGATAGGGCTTTTTTGTTTGGAACAAATATAATGAAGTTTATTGATGAAGCGACAGTAAATATTTATGCCGGTGATGGTGGAAATGGCATTGCTTCTTTCCGAAGGGAAAAATATGAGCCAATGGGCGGTCCTAATGGCGGGGATGGTGGAAGTGGTGGTTTCATTTACTTTGAATCCGATGAAAATATTAATACTTTAATAGATTTTAGATTTGTTAAGAATTACCGTGCAAAAAGGGGTGAAAATGGCCGAAGTTCAGAGTGTTATGGGGCTAAAGGAGCAGACTTAATACTTAAAGTACCTGTTGGAACGGTAATATCTGAAAAGCAGACGGGAGAAATAATAGCAGATTTTAAGTTACATGGAAAAAAAATCATAGTTGCTAAAGGTGGTAAAGGGGGTCTAGGAAATGTACATTTTAAATCTAGTATTAACCGAACTCCAAGGCAGTGCACGCAAGGTGAACCGGGAGAAGAATTTGAGATTTATTTAGAGTTGAAGGTATTGGCTGATGTTGGTTTATTGGGTATGCCTAATGCAGGTAAGTCTTCATTGATAAGGTCTATATCAGCAGCTAAACCAAAAGTGGCCAATTACCCATTTACTACCCTTCAGCCTAATTTGGGTGTAGTTAGAATTGATATGCAGAGAAGTTTTGTCGTTGCTGATATACCAGGATTGATTGAGGGAGCTGCTGATGGTCATGGCTTAGGCCATCAATTTCTTAGACACCTTTCAAGAACGAAATTGTTGCTTCATATTCTTGATATCGCACCATATGATGATTCTATAAATCCTATATTAGAGGCAAAAGCTATCATTAAAGAATTAGAGAAATATAGTAAAGAAATTGCCCTTAAAGAAAGGTGGCTAGTTCTAAATAAAATAGATTTACTAAGTGACACAGACAGCGTTAAAAATAATATTATAGAGAAATTAGGGTGGACTGGAAAAGTATTTTGCATATCTGCAATAAATGGGAGTGGATGCAAAGAGCTAACATATGAGATTATGAAGCATATAGAATTAGAAAAAGATAAATTATGAAAAAATTTAAATTCTCACAAGCTGAAAAAATAGTTATTAAACTTGGCTCCAGCATCGTTACTAATGATGGGAACGGTTTGGATGAAAAATGCCTATCAAGCTTGATTAAGCAAATTGCAATTCTAAATTCCCACAAGAAACAAATTGTTTTAGTTTCAAGTGGAGCAATTGCTGCTGGATTAAAGAAATTAAAAATAAAGAAAAGACCTAATGTTTTAAGCGAGTTACAGTCAGCTGCTGCAGTAGGCCAAATGGACCTAGTTCAAATTTATGAGAGGTTATTTTCGAAAAATAATCTAGTAGCCGCACAAGTATTATTAACACATGATGATTTGAGTGATCGAAAAAGATATTTAAATGCAAGGTCTACAATTTTTAATTTAATTAATAAAAATGTAATACCAGTAATTAATGAAAATGATACTGTTGCCTCAGAAGAAATTAGATTTGGCGATAACGATTCTCTTGCTGCAATGGTTGCAAATTTAATTGAGGCTGATCTTTTAGTTCTGCTAACCGACCAGGAAGGCCTATTTTCTGCAGACCCAAGAGGAGATGATAACGCAAAATTAATTAACCATTCATATGTAGACGATAGTAACTTGGATAACCTAGCTTCAGGTGCAAAGTCTGAAATAGGTACTGGTGGGATGATTACAAAGATTATGGCGGCACGAAGAGCTGCTCTGAGTGGTGCTCATACTATAATTGCATCTGGAAGGAGAGGTGATATTCTTGAAAGCTTGTGCAATGATGAATATATAGGAACATTTCTTGAAAGTAGAGAATTTAAATTGGTTGCTAGAAAGAAATGGCTTGCAGATAATTTAAAATCAAGTGGAAAAATATATATTGATCAAGGTGCTGAGAAGGCATTAATAACAAAAGGGAAAAGCTTGTTAGTGGCTGGAGTAATAAAAGTTACTGGGACTTTTGATCGGGGTGATGTTATTCAGTGTGTTAATGAATCAGAATCAGAAATTTTAAAAGGACTTGTGAATTATAGTTCCAAAGAGGTAAAGAAAATAATTGGAGTTTCAAGTGATAAAATTGAAACAATTTTAGGGTATGTTAATGAATCAAGTTTAATTCATAGAAATAATATGATAATTATACCAACTGTAAGGAAATAGAATGAATAGTAAAAAATCTTTAGTAGCAATTATCATGGGTTCAGATAGTGATTGGCCCATTATGAAGCATGCAGCAAAAGTGCTTGATGATTTTAATATTCCATATAAAGCTAAGGTTGTTTCAGCACATAGAACGCCAGACTTGATGTTTAAATTTGCTGAGGAAGCAGAACAGAAAGGCTTCCAAGTTATTATTGCTGGAGCAGGTGGAGCTGCTCATCTTCCAGGAATGGTTGCATCAAAAACTACTCTCCCAGTTTTAGGCGTTCCGGTACCAACTAAACACCTCGAGGGCCAAGACTCACTTTTATCAATTGTTCAAATGCCAAAAGGCATTCCTGTTGCAACATTCGCCATAGGCGAGCCTGGTTCATATAATGCTGGTTTATTTGCTGTTTCATTGGTTGCAGTATCTAATAATGAAATTAAACAAAAGCTTAATGAATTTAGAGAAGAGCAAGTAGTAAAGGTTTTAAATATGAAGTTAGATCAGAATTAAATTGAAGGAGCTAAATAAGCCTTCTAAATTGATGGGGATTTTAGGTGGCGGACAATTAGGACGTTTTTTTACTATTGCAGCACAAAATATGGGTTATTCAGTTGTTGTATTTGATCCAGACAATCAAAGCCCAGCAGGAAAAATTGCTAATAAACATATATGTAGACCATATGATGATTTAGAAGCACTTGATGAGCTAAAAGAAACCTGTAATGTAGTTACAACAGAATTTGAAAATATTCCTGCTGAAACACTTCGGTATCTTGAAAAAGATATTATTGTTCGACCAGAATCTAAAGCCGTATCAATTGTTCAAAATCGTATTAAAGAAAAAAGTTTTCTAAAGAAATCTGGAATACCTGTTGGCAGGTATGCTGTAATTGATAATTTTGAGGCAATAAAATTTTTTAATGATGAAGTCGATATATTTCCTGCAATACTTAAAACAGCTCAATTTGGATATGATGGAAAAGGGCAAATACATGTTGATAATGCTCTAGAATTGGAGAATGCATTTGTCAGTTTTAATAATACGCCATGCATTCTTGAGGAAAAATTAGATTTAGATTTGGAGTTTTCAATAGTTATTGCAAGATCAGTAAATGGAAATTATTTAGAATACCCATTAGTTGAAAACCAACATGAATCAGGCATATTAGATCTTTCTATTATTCCTGCTAGAGTCACTTCCATACAAAAAAAAGAGGCAACAAAATTTGCTAAGAAGATAGCTAGGGACTTAAATTATATTGGAGTTATGGCAGTAGAGTATTTCATAAGTAATAATCAGTTGTATGTAAATGAGATTGCACCTAGACCACATAACTCAGGACATTTCTCTATTGACGCTTGTGTTTACAATCAGTTTGATCAACAAGTTTTAACATTGGCAGGAAACGAACCAAAAAATGAAGAAACAAAATTCCCTATATCAGTAATGCTTAATCTTTTAGGAGATATATGGTTTAGGAATGGCGAAGAACAATTGGAGCCAAAATTTGAAATGATCGAAGGACCTAAAATAAGCCTTCATTTGTATGGTAAGTCTGAGCCAAGAATTGGAAGAAAGATGGGTCATATAACAATCCTCGGTTCAGAAAACCAATCGATAGAGGATGTCATTCGTAAAACCGAAAGCATAAGAAAAACTATATGGGAAAACTAAAAAACTCTTTTAAATAAGGAGCTTAGAGTTAATTACATTGCTTTTAATGCAGAGTTTAATCTTGACTTATGACGAGCTGCTTTGTTCTTATGAATAATTTTTTTATCAGCAATTTTATCAATAACAGGAACATTTTCATCAAAAGTTTTTTTTGCAACCTTTTTGTCGCCAGAGGCTATTGCTTTAATAATTTTCTTTAAAGCAGTTCTTAATATTGATCTAAGACTTGCATTATGGGTGCGCTGACTATCATTTTGTCTTGCACGTTTCTTCGTTTGAGCCGTGTTGGCCATATAACTTCCTTGAACTATATTTAGTGAAAACGTATTTTATCTATTTTCGCTTATAGTTACAAGTATATAAACGCATTTACTTTCCTAAGTTTAGTTAGGCCTACCATGATAAAATTAAATGAATTACTTTAAAGATTATTTATGAACTTATTAAAAACACTTTTAAGCGTTGGAGGAATGACCACTATATCTCGAATATTAGGGTTTGTTCGAGATAGTATTATTGCTAGAGTCTTTGGTGTTGGCATTGAAACTGATGCTTTTTTCGTAGCATTTAAAATACCAAATTTACTGAGAAGAATATCTGCTGAAGGGGCATTTACTCAAGCATTTGTTCCAATTTTATCTGAATATAAAAATAAAAAATCAAAAATAGAAGTAAACTATTTAATTAGTAAGGTAGCTACTTTATTAGGATTTTTTTTAGTTTTAGTTACTCTTTTAGGTGTGTTTGGCGCCCCATGGCTAATATATATAAGTGCTCCAGGATTTGTTTCAGATCCTGAAAAATTTAATTTAACAGTGAATCTGCTTCAAATTACATTTCCCTATATCTTTTTCATTTCTTTAGTTTCTATGGCTGGAGGTATATTAAATACATACGGAAAATTCGTCGTGCCAGCATTTACACCTGTCTGGCTTAATATCTCATTTATTTTGGCAGCATTGTATTTCTCAGACTTGTTCGAAGAGCCCATTACAGTCTTAGCTTGGGCTGTTTTTTTTGGCGGAGCTTTACAATTATTTTTTCAAATTCCTTTCCTAAAGAAAATGGGGTTCTTGCCTAAAATTAATTTAGATATGAAAGATAAAGGGGTTTGGAGGATATTAAAACTTATGGGCCCAGCAATTTTAGGGGTTTCAGTAGTTCAAATTTCACTATTAATCAATACAATTTTTGCATCTTTTCTTGCCTCGGGAAGTGTATCTTGGCTATATTATGCTGATCGTCTTATGGAGTTTCCTGCTGGCGTTCTTGGAGTGGCCCTGAGTACAATCTTACTTCCGAGTTTATCTAAAAGTTTTTCAGGTAAAAAGACAAAAGATTATTCTGATTTGATTAATTGGGGATTAAGATTGGGAATTTTATTATCAATTCCAGCTGCAACTGCGTTAGCAATCTTAGCCATTCCCTTAATTTCAACTTTATTCCACTATGGCGCCTTTACTGAAACAGATGTTCTAATGACTCAACACGCTTTAATTGCTTATAGTATTGGCTTAGTTGGTTTAATTTTAATTAAAATTTTAGCACCAGCATTCTACGCCCAACAAAATGTAAAAACACCAGTTAAAATTGCTTTATTTACTTTATTTTGCACTCAATTTATGAATTTAATTTTCATTGGCTACTTTAAGCACGCAGGTTTAGCGCTAGCTATTGGTTTAGGAGCGTGTATTAATGCGAGCTTACTTTTTTATCATCTAAAGAAAGGAAAGATATTTAAATTAAATGATGGTTGGGTAATGTTCTTAATTAAAATATTTCTAGCTTCATTGGTTATGAGTGGAGGCTTAGTTTATTTCAGAGGTGGAGTTGATATATGGTTTAATTATTCTACTCTCTCAAGATTTTTACATTTATTAAGCTTAATAATTTTTGGAGCAACAGTATATTTTGTTGTTTTAAGGATATTTAGATTAGATATCACAGAATTCTTTAAGAAAACTGTCCAATAAATGCAAATATATAGACATATCCCAATGATTACACCTCATTCGCCATGTGTTTTAACAATTGGTAATTATGATGGGATACATTTAGGGCATCAAAAATTAATTAATGAATTATTAATCAAATCAGAAGAGATGGAAATAGATTCAGCAATTATGATCTTTGAACCACACCCTAAAGAATTTTTTACAGCAAAAAATGCTCCATGCAGGTTAACAAGCCTTCGTGAAAAGATAGAATTTTTTAAATCAAAAAAAATTAATCGAGTTTACGTTGTTAAATTTAATAAAAGTTTTGCTAGCATGTCAGGCAACAACTTTATTTTAAGATTAAAAAACCAACTATCAGCAAAGATTATTCTGGTGGGTGAAGATTTTAGATTTGGTATAAATAGAGATTCTGGTATAAAAGATTTAATAAAGAGTGGAATCGAAACTTTAATTGTCAAAGAGCTTGTTAGGGATGATCAAAGAGTTTCTAGCACGCAAATAAGAGAAGCATTGGCATCCGGAGAGTTAGAGTTAGCAAAGGATTTACTTGGCAGACATTATTCTATTTCTGGAAAAGTTGTTCATGGCAATCAAAGAGGAAGAAAGATTGGTTTTCCAACTGCAAATATCCATATGTTTCATAATCGCCCCCCAATAAAGGGCGTCTTTGCTGTAAAATTAGACGAAAATTTTGGAGTAGCAAATTTAGGCACAAGACCAACGGTATCTGGCATCTCTAACTTACTTCTTGAAGTTCATGTTTTAGATTTTTCTAAGAATTTATATGGCCAGCATGTTCATATCACTTTTTTAAAGAAAATTAGGGATGAAGTAAAATTCGAATCAATAGACGCACTTAAAAAACAGATAAAGAAAGACATCACTAACGCTAAAAATTTTCTAAAAAATTATGACTGATAATAAATATAAATTAAATCTTCCTGATACAGAATTTCCAATGCGAGGTAATTTAGCAAAAAGAGAACCAGAGTGGGCTAAGAAGTGGGTTGAGAAAGACTTTTATAAAAAAATCAGGACGGCGAGAAAGGGTAAGCCAAAATACATCTTGCATGACGGACCCCCATATGCAAACGGAGATATACATATTGGTCATGCAGTTAATAAAATTTTAAAAGATTTTATTATTAAATCTAAAACAATTTCTGGATTTGATGCGCCTTATATTCCTGGATGGGATTGTCATGGCCTTCCAATTGAACTAGTAGTTGAGAAAGAGCACGGTAAGGATATTGATCCAAATAAATTTAGGGAGCTATGTCGAGAATATGCATTAATCCAGGTGGAAAAACAGAAAAATGATTTTAAGAGGCTAGGCGTTCTGGGTGATTGGGAAAAACCTTATCTTACAATAAATTTTGAAACAGAAGCTAATATAGTTAGAGCTCTTGCAAAAATTTATGATAAAGGATTATTGTATCAAGGAAATAAACCAGTTCATTGGTGTACAGATTGTGCATCAGCGTTAGCGGAAGCAGAAGTTGAGTATGAAGATAAACCTTCTACTGCAATTGATGTTCAATTTGAATGTATTAATTCCAAAGACATTGAAAATATTTTTGGAATTAAAGAAGTAGGTAAAGTTTCTGCTGTTATCTGGACAACTACACCATGGACTTTACCTGCAAATGAGGCAATTTCAGTCAATCCAAAATTTCAATATGGTTTATATAAATGTAAAAATAATTTTTTTATTCTTGCCGAGGAATTAGCTGACATCAGGTTTAAGACTTATGAGTGGGTAGCAACAAAGGTCGCAACCTGCAAAGGCTCTGATTTAGAAGGCATATTATTTTCACACCCTTTCTTAAAAAAAAATGTTCCAATCATCTGCGGTGACCATGTAACAACTGAAACAGGAACCGGGCTAGTTCATACTGCACCAGCGCATGGATTAGATGATTATATTGTAGGCATAAAATATGGCTTGCCGGTAGAGAATCCAGTTGATGCTGAGGGAAAATTTAAAAATAACATTTTATATTTTTCAGGCTTAACTGTGTGGGAAGCTAACCCTAAAGTCATTGATATTTTAAACAGTAGGAATTTATTGGTGCATGAAGAAAAATTTATTCATAGCTATCCTCACTGCTGGCGTCATAGAGCTCCAATTATTTTTAGAGCAACATCTCAATGGTTTATTGGGATGGAGCATAAAGGATCTAATGAATATTCTCTTAGGCAATTAGCAAAAAAAGCAGTTACTAAAACTAAATTTTATCCTGAGTGGGGTAAGAAACGTCTTGAGTTGATGATTGAAGGCAGACCTGATTGGTGTATTTCTAGGCAAAGAAACTGGGGAGTTCCGATTCCAATATTTATTCATAAAGACACTAGTGTCCCCCACCCAGATACGCAGAACTTTTTTGAAATTGTCGCTCAAAAGATTGAGAAGGAGGGAATTGATGCCTGGTTCAATATTGATCCTCAATTAATCCTGGGTGACGATGTTGAAAATTATATTAAAATAAACGATACGCTGGATGTTTGGTTTGATTCTGGAACAACTCATCAATCTGTTTTGGAGCAACGAGATGATTTGACATCTCCAGCGGATTTATATCTTGAGGGCTCAGATCAGCATAGAGGATGGTTTCAATCTAGCCTTCTTACAAGTTGTGCAATAAATGGAAATGCACCCTATAAGTCACTTTTGACTCATGGTTTTGTAGTTGATGGCCAGGGCTATAAGATGAGTAAATCAAAAGGGAATGTTATCGCACCACAAAAAATAATGGACCAATTTGGTGCTGATATCTTAAGATTGTGGGTCGCGACTACAGACTACTCTGGCGAATTAAATATTTCAAATGAAATTATAAAAAGGGTTTCAGACAGTTATCGAAGGATAAGGAATACATTAAGATTCTTATCAGCAAATTTAGAAGATTTTGATTCAAAGAAAATGTTAATCAACCCAAAAGAAATGTTGTCAATTGATCGGTATGGATTATTTTTGGTTGAAGAGCTACAGAATGATGTTGTAAAAGATTATGAAGCATTTGATTTTTATTTAGCTATGCAAAAGTTTCTATCGTTTTGCTCTGAAGATATGGGAGGTTTTTATCTTGATATCTTAAAAGATAGGTTGTATACGACAGCTGAAAATTCTCATAGCAGACGATCTGCACAAACCGCATTATTCCATATTACCCAATCACTTATAAGGCTTATGGCTCCAGTTTTAAGCTTTACTGCTGAGGAGTTATGGAATGTGATAAATAAAGAAAATACAAGTACTATCTTTATTGAGAATTGGTATGAATTACCTAGTCATGGCCTTTCTGAAAGAGAATTATTAGGTTGGCACCACACACTTGATGTTAGAAACCTAGCCAATAAAAAAATAGAAGCTCTTAGAGAGGAAGGTGTTGTTGGATCCTCACTTCAAGCTGAGTTAAAAATTTTAGCGCCAGCAGATATCTACAAAAGTTTATCTTTTTTTGAGAATGAGCTTAAATATATTTTAATAACATCAAGTAGCACGCTTAAGGAGTCAAAAAAAGATTTAGAAATCGAAGTTAGTGCTAGTAAGAATAATAAATGCGAAAGATGTTGGCATTATGTCGGAGATATAGGACAAAACCCTGAACATTCTACAATATGTAAAAGATGTATTAACAACCTGTTTGAAGAGGGTGAAGAAAGGAAGCATGCTTAAATATTTTTTATTAGCCACTGTAGTTACATTATCAGATCAGTTTACAAAAGCATTAATAATTAAAAGTATACTTGACGATCAATTTGTTAGGGTTAATTCATATTTTTATCTTGTACATTTTAAAAACGAAGGGGCAGCATTTAGTTTCCTGAGTGATGCGGGAGGGTGGCAAAGATATTTTTTATCAATAGTTGCTGTAATAGCATCTATATTTATTATTTTTATGATAAAAAAACATAGAGATGATGTTTTTATGGCTCTAGGGCTATCATTAATTTTGGGAGGTGCCTTAGGTAACCTATATGACCGAATATCTTTAGGATATGTAACTGATTTTTTGTATTTTCATTTTAATGATTATTATTGGCCAGCTTTTAACGTTGCTGATACCGCTATAAGTATCGGAGCAATAATTATAATTTATGAATCAATCATTAAGAAATCATGAGCCAAAGTTTTGATGAGATAGTCTTGTATACAAAAGGCCGTGGACTTTATGATATAACAGCGAGCATTATGGATTGGGTTGGTAAGCAAGAAATTCAAGACGGACTTTTAACCTTACTTATTCAACACACATCTGCAAGCTTACTAATTAATGAGAATTACGATTCAGATGTTCAAAAAGATTTAGAAAGTTTTTTCTCTAGATTAGTAAAAGATGGGGATAGATTATTCACCCATACAATTGAAGGAGATGACGATATGCCTGCCCATGTAAGGACAGCTTTAACACAGACCAATCTATCAATACCTATAAAAAATAGGAAGATGTTATTAGGGCAATGGCAAGGTATATATATTTTTGAACATCGATATAACGAATTCAATAGAAAAGTTAAAATTCACTTAATAGGAGAATGAGTTATTTTAACGAGGTCCATTTTAAGGGGTTAAAAGGCTTGCTATTTTTTCTCAATTCATAATAGAGGCCATTAGTTAGGTTGCCACCACTATTTCCAACTAAAGCAATAACTGAGCCACCATTAACAATGTCATTACTTTCCTTAAGTAATGAATCATTATTTCCGTAGAGACTCATATATCCTTTACCGTGATCAATTATAATAATATTGCCAAAACCTTTAATCCAGTCGGAAAATACAACTTTAC
>Ga0115000_10002765_pt1 | contig 14879 bp, 10 predicted proteins | sample ArcticOcean_MG_C_6_FD_89690 | JGI IMG/M metagenome (GOLD analysis project Ga0115000, IMG submission 89690) | Marine microbial communities from western Arctic Ocean - ArcticOcean_MG_CB8_128 | ecosystem: Environmental > Aquatic > Marine > Oceanic | place: Arctic Ocean: Canada Basin | collected...
AAGCTTCGCCGGCCTTTTTTCGTTTACCCGTCAATTTCGACGCCTTCGTTTTCAACTTCCGTTCCTGCTCATCAGCCTTTTCGTTCAGCCGTTTTAGGGAACCTTCAATATCGCCTTGATCCTCGATTTTCCGAGCCATCTCGTCGCGAGCCTTAAGGACATCCCCAACGTCTCGCCCATACTTGCGGCGAGCTTCCTGCCAAGTCGCCATTCGCTCTTGTACTTCGACCGCAAACGCCGGCTCGAAATTCAGAGACCCGCCGACCATCTCGTACTCCGCTCCTAGTTCCTGGATCTCCAGAATCACACTCTCCAAGCGACTCGCCAGTTCGCTCAACGAAGGATCCATCCCCGCCGCCTCGTTAGCCGCTCGCGTCATTTTATTCAAAATGGAAATTGCACTATCATCTCCAGTCAAACCGCCCGACAGCTCGTTCGAAAGCTCGAGTAAATCCTGACTACTGGCCACGCGATTAAAATCCGTTTCTAATTGTTCAACCGACTCGACAGACAACTCCAACGAATCGATCCGCGCAATTTGAACCTTCAAAAATTCGATTTGATCCGCATCCAACTGCGTCTCATTTCGCAAGCGATCGATCTCCCCCAAGGTTTCCTTCCAAGCTCGATAGTCATTCTCATACGCCAACGCTTCGCCTCCGAGCTTGGCATACAGATCGATCATTTCCAACTGATGCTCGCTCCGCAACAATCGCTGAGGTTCGCCCGGACCGTGGAAGTCAATCCAACACCCACCCAAAACCTGCAGGTTCGCCAATGTGGCCAAGCTGCCATTAATCGAAATCCGCGATGGTTTGGAAATATGCAAACTGCGTTTCAGCAACAATATTCCCTCCTCGCAAAGCGGTAATCCCAACTCCCGCAAAACCGCATCGATCTCCGCAGAATCCTCGAAATGCAAAGACGCTTCCACTTCGCAAAAATCCGTTCCACCACGAATAATCGTTTTATCCGATCGCGCTCCCGAAAGTAGACTCAAAGCCCCTAAAAGGACACTTTTACCCGCACCCGTCTCACCCGTAACCACAGTAAAGCCAGGGTCGAATTCGATGGAAGCTCGTTCCAGCAAAGCCAGATTCGCGATATTCAAATATTGAAGCATAGGAGGATCAAAAGTTGCCCACAGTTAAGGCAAGTTTACGCGACAAAGAAAACGAAAATTGTTCTTGCCCCGAATATATGTCTTCCGCAACTTCTCCGCTCTCGCTAAACTACGCTCAAATGACGTACAAAAGCGACCCTCGGGGGATTAGCTCAGTTGGTTAGAGCGCTTGCTTGACATGCAAGAGGTCGGCGGTTCGAATCCGCCATTCCCCACCACTTTTGGCGAGGCATTGAATTTAAATGCCACCGAAAATCGTCATCGAAGGAAGGTAGCCTCCAACAGCGGATTTGAAACGCCGAAGCGGTTCGACGAAGCGAGTTCACGAGCGGAGATGGAGCAATGCGAAGCATTGAGGGCAAAGCCCCGATAAGCGAAGCGAAGAGTCAATCCGCCAAATTTGCGTAAACCCTCTGCTCTCGCTAACCCGAATCCTCTACGCCAAAATATCCCGTACCACGGTCGCCTTTTCTACTCCGGTGAGTCGCTGATCCAAACCTTGGTAAGGGAATATGAGTTTGTTGTGATCAATTCCCAACTGGTGAAACATAGTCGCGTGCAAGTCTCGAACATGAACTGGATCCTGAACGACATTGTAGCAAAAATCGTCGGTCTGCCCGTAACTCATTCCTCCCTTGATCCCGCCGCCAGCCATCCAAGTTGTGAAGCAGCGTGGGTGATGATCGCGACCGTAATTCTCGCGGTCGCTTAGATCCATATTCTGAGCGTAAGTCGTCCGACCAAATTCGCCTGCGAAAACGACCAAGGTATCGTCAAGCAATCCCCGTTGCTTCAGATCCGTTAGCAAACCGGAAATCGGCTGATCCACATCACGCGCCTGACCTCTCAGATTCGCCGGCAAACGCGTATGATGATCCCAGCCTCGGTGAAAGAGCTGAATAAACCGCACATCGCGTTCCGCCATACGACGAGCAAGTAAACAATTGCGAGCGAAAGAACCTGTCTTTCCTACATCAGGACCATACATATCGAGCGTGGCCTGACTTTCTTGTTTTAAATCCGTAAGCTCCGGAACGGAAGTCTGCATCCGAAACGCCATCTCTTGCTGAGCTATCGAAGTGCTAATCTCCGGATCGCCCGTAATAGTCTCTTGCTCGGCGTTCACCTTGGCCACGAAGTCCATCATCTTATGGCGAGCCTTCCGATCCACTCCTTTTGGATTCGAAAGAAAAAGCACCGGATCGCCCACCGACTGAAAAGCGATACCCTGATGCCTGCCAGGCAAATATCCTGTTCCCCAAAGCCGACTGTACAAAGCCTGAACATTTACTTTGCCCGACCAAAAGGCTGAGCTCAATACCACGAAGTCCGGAAGATCCTTGTTCATAGAACCCAGTCCATAGCTAAGCCAAGAACCCATACTGGCCTTGCCCGGCATTTCCGATCCGGTGCAAAAGAACGTTTTGGCGGGATCGTGATTTATGGCCTCCGTATGAGTCGACTTGATCATGCAAATGTCATCCGCATGTTTCGACAGGTTTGGCAGCAATTCGCTCATCACCAAACCGCTTTGCCCTTGCGGAGCGAATTTGAAAATCGAGGAGCAAATTTCCTGCTTCTTTCCGCGCGTCATGGTCGTGACGCGCTGCCCTTGACTGATCGATTTCGGCAACGCCTGGCCGTGCAGCTTTTCTAATCCAGGCTTGTAGTCGAACAAGTCCAACTGGCTCGGAGCGCCCGCCATGAACAAGAAAATAACCCGCTTCGCCTTCGCCGGAAAATGCAAGCCTGGCTGGGCCGATGCAATCAACGGACTCATCGATCCGGTCAATGCCGCCGTACCTAGACCTATTGATGCTTGCTTAATGAATTGGCGGCGATTGAGAGCGTCGCAGAATGGTTGAAACGATTTCATGCTCATCTTCTTACTTTCGCGAGTTCTAGGTTTAAAAGGCTATGCGTCATCATGGTCCAAGCGGCAACTTCGACACGTCGATCGAAGCGTTCCGCACCAAGTTCAGGCGTGAGCGACTCAGTCAAGTCCTGGTCGTTCGAATACAACTCACTAAAGTCACCCAATACGGACTCCATCAATTCGAGGCGCTTTGGTTCTGGTTTATGGGAAGTAATCTTTTCATAGGCCAAACTCAAACCCATTGCCGTGTCCTGAGTTTCGTCCAAGATTGCCTTGGCCATAGTTTTCGCAGCCTTGAAATATTCTTCCTCATTCATCAAGAGCAACGCTTGCAATGGAGTATTCGTTCGTTCGCGACGCGCCACGCAAAATTCGCGTGACGGCGCATTCATAATCGTCATTTGCGGCGGTGGCATGCCACGACGCCAATACGTATAAAGGCTGCGTCTGAATATTTTATCGTCCTCATCCGCAACGTACGTGAACGGGGCGTCCATACTGACCATCTCCCAAAGCCCAGGTGGTTGCGGCGGCTTGACGCTCTTTCCATACATGGCAGTATTCAACTGACCGCTCACAGCCAAAACCTGATCGCGAATCATTTCGGCATCCATCCGATAGCGAGACCCACGTGCTAACATCCGATTTTCCGGATCTTCTTCGAATTCTTCGCGAAGCGCATCCGAACTTTGACGATATGTATTCGATATAACGATACCTCGAATCAAGTGTTTAACATCCCAACCCGATTCCATAAAACCGAGAGCGAGGTCATCCAACAACTGAGGATTACTAGGCCACTCGCCTTGCGCTCCGAAATCCTCCGATGTTTTAACGATCCCCACACCGAAGAGTTGCTGCCAAAACCGGTTGATCGTTACACGAGCGGTAAGCGGATGATTGGGAGCGACCAACCATTCAGCCAAGTCCATTCGCGAATACATTCCCTCTTTCGCATCCATCGGAGGCAGAAACGATGGCGTATTCCGCTCGACCGCATCATCAGGAGCGTCATAAGCGCCTCCGACCAAAAGCGTAGCCTGTCGGGGCGGATCCATTTCGCTCATAATCATAGCCGCCGGAATGCTTTCTAAGAATACTACGCTATTCTTTTCGGATGCCTCAATTCGATTGAGGATGTCGTGAGCCTCGCGTGTCCGAACATTGGTCATCCAATCATTCTTCTTCGCGAGCTCCTGGACCATTCGAACAGTTCCCCAATCCGATTCGCCCCGACTCTTCGCTTGCCATTGAGAATCGGATACGAAATTGAATGTCTCGCTTCCTATTCGGTATTCGAGAATGAAAGCGAACCCAGCCTGTCCAGTCGCCTTCGCAATAATCTCATTTTTTCCGGCTTTCAAAAGATTGGTCACCTCGGCAACAATGCTTTTGTTTTCCGAACGCGCTTCGCCAAGAGCCTCTCCATTGATCTCAACTTCCGCTCTCGACGCGCCGACATACCGAACCATCGCCACATCCGGAACTGCTTCCAACGATAGCGTAGCGCGAAACTCCACCGACTTGGATTCAGCTTTCGCGTCATTCCAAATCCACGGGACCGAAACTTTATTGTCAAAATCGCCCCACTTTTCAGTTAGTCGCTGGCGGCGGTCCATAGACTCCAACTCAAGATCCAAACGCTGCTTAGCCGCCTCAAAACTAGCCAATTGCTGATTTTGTTTTGGGGTAGCAAGATTAATGAATGGCGGCTGAAGTCCTCTTACGGGCCTGCGCACGGTCTCCGCTCCACCACCAAAATTATTGAAGAACGCGTAAAGCTGATAAAAATCCTTCTGCGTGATCGGATCGTATTTGTGATCATGACACTGGGCGCACTGAACCGTCAGTCCTAGAAACGCGGTTCCAAATGCCTCAACTCGATCGAGTACATTCTTGTGCAAGCTTTCTTCCGGCAAGGCTGTTCCCTTGTCGATGATCATGTGCAAACGGTTAAACCCAGAGGCAACCAACTGATCCAAAATCGGGTCTTCGTAGAGATCTCCCGCCACCTGATAGCGAATGAAATCATCGAACGGCAGGTTCTCATTAAACGATCGGATAATCCAATCGCGGTAGGTCGAGAAGTCCCGGTGAAAATCCTTATGCATCCCATTGGTGTCGCCAAGCCGAACCAGATCCGCCCAATAGCGAGCCATATGCTCTCCGTAAGCTTCCTTGCCGAGAAGACGATCAACCAAATTTTCGTAAGCTGCGGGACTCTTATCCCCAATAAATGCTTCAATTTCTTCGAACGTTGGCGGAAGCCCTGTCAGGTCGAAAGTCAAACGACGGATTAAAGTGCGCTTGTCCGCTTCGGATTTCGGCAGCAGTCCTTTACTTTCGAGCTGAGCCATCACTCGATTATCAATCGAGTTTCCATTCCAATCCGAGTCGATGATGCTTGCCGGAGCGGACTTTTCCGGAGGAATAAACGCCCAAAAATCCTGATACTCCGCGCCCTCCTCTATCCACTTTTTGAACAATGCCACTTCGCCTTCGTTCAAAGCCGTCTTACGCGATTTCGACGGGGGCATGACCTCGTCTTCGTACTCCGAAACGATGCGAAACCACAGCTCGCTCTCCTCGAGTTCACCTGGCGTTATGATGCTGTAATCGTCTCGAGGGGTAAGCGCTCCGAATTTCCCGTCAGGAATATCTAGACGCAAATCCTTTTCGCGATCCCCTTCGTCAGGGCCATGACAGTGAAAGCACTTATCCGAGAGGATTGGGCGAATGTCTCGATTGAAATTGATGGAGTCAGCCGCCGCCAAAATCTGGGTGACGATCAAACAAACGATGACTGCGAGGTAATTTAGGAATGGGGTTTTCATTTAAGCCAATTTCGCTTTCTGAAACGATTCAACAGCGATTATGCGAAGCTACCTTAAAAGTCAAAAACGATTCGAATATTTGCCTATTCAACCACTTCACCATCGCTGCTTTAAAATCCTCGGTAGCGTGCAGGAAATCAACTCCTCCACGAACAGCCTTCCATAGTCCGAATAGCACGCTGACACATGAGGCGTTAAGAGAACATTCGGCATCGACCAAAGAGACGATTCAGCTGCTAACGGCTCGACTTCAAATACATCTAATCCAGCACCGGCGATTTCACCCTCCCGCAACGCCTCGACTAACTCGGCTTCTCGGATAGCCAGCCCGCGACCTAGGCTATAAAACACTGCGCTTCGTTTCATCGCTCGAAAATGCTCTCGTCCAATCAAACCACGTGTTGACTCATCTCCCGGCAATAAGCTCACGACATGATCGAATCCGCCAAGCTTCGCCAAGCCTTCATCAAATAGCAGCACGTTTTCATCTCCGTTCAATTCTGGTAAAACCCGCTTCGTTCCCCAAACCTCCAAACCCAAGCGTTTCAAAAACACCGCGCACTCACGACCTAGATTCCCGTATCCAAGAATCAGTACTCGTTGCCCGTTCAACAGTCTTCTCCGAAAAGGCAGTGCCCGCTCCCATTTCGACTCCCATTGATTTCTCAATTGAAAATGCAGTCCATTGTTAAAATGCAAAATCATCGCCAACAACGATTCACCCATTATCTTTCCATGAAACGCGCCGTGAAACGTCGAAACCCGACCACTTGGATCTGGATGGACCCAATCTCTTCCCGCAGCTGGCGTGACGATACTTTTCAAACGACCACTGCTCGGATAATCGCCAGCGCCCATCCTCCACGTAACCCCAATATCGGTTTCCGCAAGACTCTCCACGAATTCTCCATAAGTATCCAAATATCGAATCGCTGCGCTTGAATACGTTTCTCTCAATAACGCAAACGCCTCAGGCCCAATCGAAAATTCGGGCACTTGACTCTTCAAAAAAACGGAAAACGTTAGATCCATTTCTTACTCCATGAAACTTCCATCGATTTTTCAAGTGCGCCTTCCAAAAAACGCTGCAAGGTCGCGGCCGATCTCCGAGCGGTCATTTATAGTTGAAGGTGCTGATCCCGCTCAGCGGGATCAGTGGCCGCTCGGAGATCGGCCGCTACCAAAATCAGAAACAAAGCCAACGACAAGTCGGGGACTGCGACAGGCTTCGAGGTATTTACCCGAAGGGAATAAACGATCTTCAATCGCGGCATGGCGCAAGCTCCAGTCCTACAAACCCACAACCGAATCCTCAACGCCACTCATGCTTTGGATACCGGCCTTTGAGGTCTTTTTTGATATTCGGATAAGAGGTCGTCCAGAATGCTTCCAGATTATCGGTCAATTGAACCGGTCGTCTATTCGGCCCTAAGATTTCAATCATCGGTCGACAACGTCCTTGGCACAAGGTCGGAGTTCTATCCAAATCGTACAGCTCTTGAATCTTGGCCGACAATACAGGGCGCTCCCCCAACTCGTAGCGAATTCGAGCCGTTCGCCCGTTCGTCAATTTCAAACGCTCAGGCGCTTCGCTCTCCACCAATCGCTCGAGCTCGACGCCAAACCAGATTCTAACATGTTTCAAAACATTCTGACGTTTCAAGTCCCGAACACTCTTGGCTCCGTGACAGCATTGCTCGATCAACAAAGCCTGTGAATCTTCGTCGAACGGGCTAATCTCGTATTCGGGATATTGCGACGATAGGAATTGCACGCGATTGATAAATGAGTCCACTACCGCATCCCATTTGTCTAACTTCGCCTTTCCCTCTTTGACTAAGCGAGCCAAGGCTTCCGCGGCCGCATCCAAGTCGACGTCTAAATTCTCTTTCGCCTCGATAGCCAGATCTCGATAACGAACAAACACGGTTTCCACTACGCGTTTCTTGCGTTCGTCGAACGCCGTCTCGCGGCCCGACTGGAAATCGCTCGGAAACAAATCCTCTAACCAGGAACGTTGAATCTCGGAGCACAGATTCAGCACCGTCGAAACCTCTCCGCTCTGCTTTCCAATCTCACTGATCTCGCAAGTCACCAACAACTCCGCATCTCTCGCCAAACTCTCGCGAGCCAACATTCCGCGAAGTCCCCCCGTCATTTCGCAACGCAAGGTCCCTCGATCCAAACGTCGACACACACGGTCCGGGAAACCCGCCAGCAGACTCTTCACGATTGCTTCCTCGGTTGCTGGCGCTTCTTGGATCAACGATAGATCCGCATACTTCGCGTATCCAAATATTTGTTTCGACAAGTTCGATGCCTGTCTGGCGCTCTGAGCATGAATTCCGAGTTCCTTGCAAAACCCAATCTCGAAGCGATTAGCATTCGCCGCGCTCCAGGCCCGCATCTGAGCGACCAGGTCGCTATTCGCGCAATCGCCAAGCAAAGATTCCCGGCGATTCACTACCGATTTATCAACCTTTCGAATCAATAACCCACGCGTCTGCGTCACTGCTGCCGCCAGAGCCATTTCCTGTACACACCCGAAACGATCCGCCGCTAACATCATCGCCGCATAACGCGGATGCAGCGGAAACGAACTCATCCGTCGCCCATCTCGTGTCAGCTTCCCGTCCTCATCCATCGCGCCCAGCATTCGCAACAAGGAACGAGCCTCGTCCATTCGTTCTGGCGAAGGTCTTTCGAACCACTCGAATCCCTCCAAGTCATCCACGCCGGACGCCATCAAGGTCAAAAGCGATTCCGCCAAATCCATTCGCAAGGCTTCGGGCTCATCGAATTCCGAACGATCGCCATGATCGCGGTCCGTCCACAGACGAATGCAGCGCCCGGGCGCCGTTCGGCCAGCTCTCCCCATTCGCTGCTTGGCCGATGCGTGACTAATCTTCTCGATCCAGAGCGTGTTCAAGCCGCGAAGCGGATCATAGCGAGCGATCCGGGCCTGGCCGCTGTCGACCACGATTCGAACATTGTCGATCGTCAGCGAAGTTTCCGCCACGTTGGTCGAAACAATGACTTTGCGTCTCGAGCACGGTTCAATCGCTTCATCCTGATCTCTCGAACTAAGCTCGCTGTGCAACGGAAGTAGTTTGAAATCATGCGAAGACAACCGCGCTCCCAAAGCCCGAATTGTTCGACCAATTTCGAACGCGCCCGGCATGAACACCAAGATGTGTCCCTCCGGTTCATCGCGCGCGGCATCCTCAACCGCCTTCGCCGCCAACTCCCAAACAGGAGCCTGCGCATTGGCCAATCGCCCATCGATGTGACTAAGCTCGACCGGATAGGTTCGCCCTTCCGAACGCACGATCGAACAAGGACTTAGATAAGTCTCCAGCGCCGTGGTATCGAGCGTTGCTGACATCACAATGATCTTCAGATCTGGCCGACTACTTTTTTGCAGCATCAACGCTCGAGCCAAAGTTAAATCGCCATGCAAACTGCGTTCGTGAAATTCATCGAAAACGATCCCTGCGATCCCCCGCAATTCCGGGTCGTTTATGAAGCGTCGCAGCAATATGCCCTCGGTCACGAAACGAATGCGCGTTTTGGCCGAAGCCTGGTTCTCGTTTCGGATCTGGTAGCCGACGCGATCACCAAGGCGTTCGCCCATTTCAAAGGCCACTCGTTGAGCCAGCATACGGGCGGCGATACGGCGAGGTTGCAACACGATCAGCTCCCCACCTTCCAAAAAGCCCGCTTTCGAGAGCATTTGCGGCGTTTGAGTGGATTTACCCGAACCCGTCGGAGCTTCCAAAATAATCCGAGAATTATCGCGAAATGCTGTCAGAAACTCTATTTCAATCTCATGGATCGGTAAACGCATAGTGTATAGCGGAATACCCAGGCTCAAATTTCTTCAGAAATCAAAGCCAACTTCCGTTATACTCTCTTTTAGAGGCAAAGGTCATCAATCCGCTTGCCAAAGGAGAACCGAAGCGTCATGCCCATCGCTTTTCCAAAAAAGAGGAGTATTCCATGAAAGTTAATAACGACATCCGCAACATCGCAATCATTGCACACGTTGACCACGGCAAAACCACTTTGGTCGACTGTTTGATGCAAGAAGGCGGCGTCTACCGCGAAAACCAACAAGGTCAAGAACGTGCCATGGATTCGATGGACCTCGAACGCGAAAAAGGTATCACCATTAAGGCCAAGAACACTTCCGTTCATTGGAAGGGCAAGACGATCAATATCGTCGACACTCCAGGTCACGCGGATTTCGGCGGCGAAGTGGAACGCGTAATGAAGATGGTCGACGGCGTATTGCTGCTTGTCGATGCGAAGGACGGCCCTCAGGCCCAAACCCGCTTCGTACTGCGTAAAGCCCTTGCTCACGGCCTCAAGCCAATCGTAGTGGTCAACAAGATCGACCGCGATTTCGCCGATCCAGAACGCGTACATGATCAAGTATTGGAACTCCTTCTAGAGCTCGACGCCGACGAGGACCAATTCGATGCTCCTTTCCTCTACGGATCCGCCAAGAACGGCTTCATGGTCAAGAACCTCGAAGATGCGCAGGAGAACATAACGCCGCTCTTCGAAACAGTGGTTGAAAACATCCCGGCTCCCCAAGCCGATATCGAAGGCGAATTCCGCATGCTTATCAGCAACATCGACTGGGACAACTACGTTGGCCGCGTTGCAGTTGGAAAAGTTCTCAGTGGCCAAGTTGAAACCGGCGGCAAGATTTTCCGCGTCAAAAAAGACGGAGCCCGCGAGCGGGCCAAGATCACTAAAGTCTTCGAGTACACAGGTCTAGGTTCCAGCGAATCCGCCCAAGGCGAGGCAGGCAATATTGTCGGCATTGCAGGTTTCGATGAAGTGAACATCGGCGAAACCCTTTGCTTCACCCAAGAGCAAGAGCCGCTCCCATTCGTGGAAATCGATCCGCCAACGATCCAAATGGAGTTCGCTGTAAATGACGGTCCACTCGCAGGTCGCGATGGCAAGCTCGTTACGTCCCGCCAAATCCGCGAACGCCTCTTCCGCGAAGTGAAGACCAACGTCTCCATTCAAGCCGAAGATTCCGACAAGAGCGGCGTATTCAATGTATCCGCTCGTGGAGCGATGCAGATTTCCGTCCTCGTTGAAACGATGCGTCGCGAAGGTTTCGAAGTCCTCGTTTCCCGCCCGACCGTCATCACCAGAGAAGTCGACGGCAAAATCCATGAACCTTTCGAAACGCTCTGGATCGAACTGCCGGAAGACTGCATGGGCGGCATCATGGAAAACCTTTCCAACCGTCGCGGTCAAATGACCAACATGGAAACCCGCAACGGAACGATTTTCCTCGAAGCGGAAATCCCGACTCGTGGCATCATTGGCCTGGAAATCGATCTGGTTAACGCAACCAGTGGACACGGTATCATGTCACACCTCTTTAAAGAATACCGCCCAATGGCCGGCGAAATCACAACGCGCCTGACCGGAACCTTGGTCTCGATGGCCGCTGGCAAAACGACCGCCTACTCACTCGCTGCCCTCGAAGATCGCGGCAAACTGTTTGTCACCGCCGGAGTCGAAGTCTACGAAGGTATGATCATCGGCGAGAACCCTCGCGCCTCCGACATCCCAGTCAACCCGGTCAAGCCCAAGCAGCTCACCAATTTCCGTAGCCAAGGCGACGGAAAAGCCATCCAGCTTTCGCCTCCAGTACATTTCTCTCTAGAACGCTCCATCGAATACATCGCACCCGATGAATTCGTCGAAGCGACGCCAAGCTTTCTCCGCTTGCGCAAGCGCGTATTGAACGCCACACTACGCAAACGCTCAGAGCGAGTGAGAGGCTAGTCTCTAGACAGGCCTCCAAATCAGGCGCATTTCGAATGCAGTGGCGGAGCTCTCTCCGCGCTGCACGTCTAATTGTCCTCAGACTCTCTAAATGGAATGGCTTCGCGCAGAAGCCAGTCTCCATTGCGTTTCGTATAAATTTCCAGCTCAGTTGCTCGGCATTTGAGTGGAAGCAAATCTCCGTTCAACAGGTGAAACGCCTCCACCAGTTTGTATTCTCCCAGTTCACTGCCCATCGCTAGCGTTAGCCGCATGCGGTGGACCTCTCGAATATCAGGTTCGATTCCAAGCACTTGTTGCAACGATCTGCGCAACTTGAAAAACGGCTCCAACGAATCAGGCTCAAGATATAGCGCCTTTTGCAATTCGTCCCATTTCAAACAGGACAGCGAATAGCCGAACGTCGAAAGTGACCGACACAGTTTCACTAGTCGATTGGTTAGCTGCAAACGCTCCTCCAATTTCACCCGGTCCGAACGCATTACTGAACACAGCTCAATATGAGCTGGGATCATAGCCCGAGATGAATGCATATGCTTCGAACGAAACCCATGCAAACCGGGCGTCCACACTTTCATGGGCATCACGATTGTCAGTGTTTCATTCATACAAAGAACGAGATCATCGCTTCGCGATCAGTTTCTGAAGCCGCTCCCACTCCTCAATGTAACGTTCGAAATGAGTTTTGCCTTTGGCGATTCCTTTAAGCATCAAATCGCGAATCAAAGCCTGTTCATGTTCGTAAGCTTCGTTCCCCAACAATCCTCCAAAATGGGCCACTCGAGCCCATAGCAAATGCGTCGTAATCGCATCGAATTCATTGTAATTAACAATCCCCTGCAAGTCACCCTGTAGCCACATTCCGGAAACACTTCCCCCATCCGTATCCACTTTCCCGGGAATCCCGCTAAGCGTTGCGATTTCATTGAGTTTCGGAGTTTGAGAGTAGCGTCCGAGAATTGGAGCCAAGTCCACATTGAAATCCCCGCTCTGGGCAAAGTAGTCCACGCCTTCCCAAGGTTTATCGGGCCGTTCGCCCATACCTTCGCCGAATAATCCGTTCACAATGGAACGCTGTATAATAATCGGCACGTCCGCATTGTGAGAATTGTATCCGACCAACTGCGGCTTCCGAGAGCCGATCGCTTTCAACATAGTCTGCAGAATCGACTTTTCCTTCACCTTCTCGCTATCGCCCGTATCTGTCGGAAGCGAAACGAGTTTCAGTTTCACCTCTCCCTGTGATACTTCTCTGAAAATACCGGCGATCGAAACAATGCGACACAACACCGTTTTCAAATAAGGTTGCGGTTGCTCTTCAGTCGCCCCGGCTTCCGCCCAAAGTCGCTTCATCCCATCTTCGTAGGCTTGAACCCCTTCTCCTCCTACGCCGTGCAAGATCTCGGCAGACAGAGGATCTGGGATCCACTCGATATCGAACGAAAAGAGACAGGGAGCGATGGTCTTGAACACAAAAAGACGGTAAGCGAGGTGAAGGCATATTGTTAAGGTAATTCTTCCAGCGTCGTTATCCTTGCGTAGAAAACGGAAATCCATCAACACAACAAGCCATGCCATACGAATCAGAACTCGCCGTCGCTTTAGAAGCCGTACGCCAAGCGAGCGCCCTTTGCTCCACCGCACAAGCCGGTCTTACTTCTAGCGAACATATGGACAAAGCCGACAAGTCACCCGTAACCGTGGCCGACTACGGAGCTCAAGCTCTTGTTCTAAACACCTTAGCCAAAGCCTTCCCCGACGATCCCGCCGTCGGCGAGGAAGATGCGGGAGATCTTCGAAAAGAGGAAAACGCTGTTCTCTTTTCCAAAATCGTCAGCTACGTCCAAGAAATCGATCCATCAATGGATGAAGCAACGATTCTCGAATCAATCGACCGAGGCGGGCATTCGGGAGGAGCCACCGGACGTTTTTGGACACTTGACCCCATTGACGGCACAAAAGGCTTCCTACGCGGGCAACAATACGCTGTAGCCTTGGCGCTTATCGAGAATGGCGAAGTCCTCTTGGGAGTTCTCGGCTGCCCTAACTTACCCGTCGATCCCGATACGCCAGACGGCGAAAAAGGCTGCCTGCTCTATGCTGTAAAAGGACAAGGCAGTTTCCAAGCCCCTCTTAGCGATCTTTCAAAAGCGACCTCAGTGGTTTGCGATTCCATTTCAGAAGCTGCCCAGGCTGTCTTCTGCGAATCCGTCGAATCCGCCCACACCGCCCACGGCCGTTCCGCCGTTATCGGCGAACTTCTAGGGTCAAAAGCGACCCCCTTCCGAATGGATAGCCAATGTAAGTACGCAGCCGTTTCTAGGGGTCAGGCTTCTATTTACCTTCGCCTTCCTACCCGGCCAGGCTACGAAGAAAAGATTTGGGATCACGCCGCCGGATGCATCGTGCTAACCGAAGCCGGAGGCAACGTTGCAGACACTTTTGGCAACCCACTCGATTTTTCTCTCGGACGAACGTTGAAACTCAATAAAGGTATCGTTGCCACCTCGGCAGGCGTCTTTGATTCAGTCATAAAAGCTGTCGTAAAGTCCAGTCAGACTGATTCCTAGCCTAAGGGAAAGGTACGCCACCAAACGTCCCCTTGCCGTTCTCAGACGCTCGAAGAATCCATTTTGCGAATAGTATTTCTACGCGCTCTGTGATGGGAATACTTCTCAAACGTGCCTAGCGACTAAAGTTCAGCTGTTTCCAAGCGATTATAGAGGTAATCGCTCAACCACGAGGCACATTGAACTCACATTCCCACAGTCTAGGTCGGTTTACCAACGTTACGGCATTCATTCGCAGCGTCTGCTTCATTGCAGGCTTAGCTATCTTGATTCCGTTCCAAACGAACCACGCCCAATCGCTTTCGGCTTCTATTCAAGCCATGCTCCAAAACTTTCCCGAAATCAAAGTCGGGCAAGCCGATGTGCGCATTCAAGAAAGCACAATCGATACGGCCCGCAGCCAACGCCTTCCCCAACTCGGTCTCAGCCTAAGAGGCGGCGAAGAACGCTTTAGACAACCCTCGTCACGCTACTCTCTTGCAAAATTGGGCGGATTTTCATTTGACGCTAGTCAGCTCCTTTTCGATGGCGGCTCCGCAAGAAGCCGAATTCGCGAAGCCCGAGCCCTCAATCAACTTAGCGAAATTGAACTGGAGTCTACTCGCCAAGGCCTCGCCCTGGATCTTTCGCAAACCTACGTCGACATCATCAAATTTCGC
>Ga0115000_10002771_pt1 | contig 14863 bp, 7 predicted proteins | sample ArcticOcean_MG_C_6_FD_89690 | JGI IMG/M metagenome (GOLD analysis project Ga0115000, IMG submission 89690) | Marine microbial communities from western Arctic Ocean - ArcticOcean_MG_CB8_128 | ecosystem: Environmental > Aquatic > Marine > Oceanic | place: Arctic Ocean: Canada Basin | collected...
AGGTCCGGAGTCCAAAATCGCAGCCCATTTTCTCCGCGCGACAGTACCGCTGGCGCACCAAACTTTGCATGCAGCCCACGGACATCATAGGGAACATACGCACCAGCGCGACCTTGCCATAATTCGGCCCGTGTGGCGCGCACGCGAAAGCCGCCGCATAAAACCCAACGGACGTCCAATTCCTATGGTGCCCTGTACCTCTTATCAGTATACTTAGACTGTAACTTAGTACCTCTTGGCTACCTTGGTCTCTTTTAGCCTTGGTGGTCGAGTTACTCTGCAGCCGAGTGTAGATGATTTGCCAATGGAACATCGTGCCGCTTCGAACGCCGTTGCTGCCTAGCCTGAGGGTCCGACACCGGCACTTCCGAGCCCGGCCACTGGCAGTCGGCGTTCGCCGTGCCAGTGGGCCCGGCCCAGGGCCGGCACGCGGTCATTTTTCGGAGGGCCATGTGCGGAGGTACTGATCGGAAAGTAAGTGAAGTAAGGGCCGAGTTTTCGAGTTTTCGAGTTATCCGAGAGTCTCGGGAGGGAGGCTCGGGTCGGCCCGGGCCCGGGTCGACTTTTAAGTCAATTTTTTATTTTTATTTTATAGAAAGCCTGCCAGTGAGTCAGATCAAGACGGCCAAATAAGTTGACCTCTGGGGTATCGGCGACAGTACCATCACTATGGACCTTCAAGTTAGCGCAGTCACGGTCGTCTGTTTTAGCATCGACCGACTTGCCCGAGGTCCAGACGGAATACGCGTGCCACAGTGGGCTGGTGGTGACCCCCACCCCCATCCGTACTTACTTTCCGTAAAAGTCACCGGTTTTAGTAACGTGACACAATCTCAAGCCACCCGGGCCCGGAGGAATTTCGGGACCATACCCCTCCGCACATGGTTACAACCGCGAGTACACCGTGCCGGCCCTGGGGGGCCCAGCCGACGGCCCGGGGTTCTTGGATCGCGACTCTGAGTCCGAGTCGGAACCTTCATTATTAAACTTTGAAAAATGTACTACTACCTTTTTAATGCCGGCCCGGCACCGCTAGGCCAAGAAGACTGGGCTGCGTCCCACACTTCGACCCCCCCTTACCAAACGCGCCTAGGAACGTTCCTACGAGAACAAAGCGAGTTTAAGCACATTCACCCGCACGAACGGTAGTATATAATTGGTATGGCCGCACGCTTTGGCCGTATCGTATACTCGGAGCATGCAGTCCAGTCATAATCGTGGGCGCCAGCAGCCGGACGACGCTATGCAAAAAACGCGGCAGCAAATGAGCTCCGTCGAGCCGAGAAAATGAGCAAACCATGAAAAGTTCGACGCGATCGTCTTTTTTGACGTCGTTTCGAGCCGATCAGGCCACCGCAGCGTCGGATATCGTCGTTTGTGTGGCCGCCGACGATCTGAGATGCTTTACCGCAGCACTGGCCCATCAGATGTCGGTCTATGCGTCGTCCGCGTTTCTCGGCTGTAACGCGCTTCGGGCGAATATCGCGCGACAAGCGCGTCCCTTTTTATGAAGCCTCCGCAGCTACCATGGCGGGTGTACGCGGGAGTTCGGGGCCTGTGTTGAGGGCCAGAGGGCCTCAAACGGACTTGTTAAAAGGTATGTACCAAAAATTAGGCCAGTTTGGTAAGGGGGGTGTCGTTGTGGGCCAGGGAGCCAGTGTAGTTATTCGCCGCAGCGCGTCGCCCGGGGCTGTACCTGCAGCTTGTGCTCACGTGGCTAGCCTCAGTCTGCGGCCGCTCGGCGCTAGCGCAAAATGGGGTTAGTATGTTCCTAGACCAGTCTGATGAGCCTGAGGCCCGGGTGGGGTCGAAATGGACTCCCCGGGAGAAGTCTCGGAAGCCCGAGTCGGACTCGGATAGAGGACTCGGATTAAATCATCCGAGTCGGTTCCGACTCGGAGTCGGTATCCTTCAAGTTTTTGAAGTTGCAATAGAAAGTTGTAATTATTACTAGTGTACTCCTAGTGCTGGCCTCTAGCGCTTGCCCACTAGGCCCAATCTGTCCTGTACTGGTAACAGTGCAGGGCCGCAGTTGCATGTCTCAAAGGTGCCCTAGTTGCAAAGCAGCTTGATCGCTGATTAGCGACGGGACTTTCGAAGCTCCCAAACTAAGTTCGCTGCCACTGTATTTTCTATATTTCAAGACATTAAGTTAGCATGGACTCATCATATCAAATAAGTAGCGGAGCTCACGCTCACTGTCCTCAGCGAGGTCAGTGCAATGAACTGCATTCTTCACGCCATCTAAGCCGAAGATAGCACGAATGGTTTTAGGTTGGATCTCTCTGGCGAAATTGACATCCCATGGACCAGCTGTTTCCCTGAACTTGGTGACAGCGTCTGCAGCTCGCACTTCAAGTGCACAGCATGGTCCTGAACTGAGCTGTTTGACCGAAGCTCCGAATCCAGGCACGACTCCCTCATAAATCTCGAGAAATTCTGAGGCAGAGGGGATGTCGAGCCTAAAGAATGCCATAGCAGAAATCTCATAGATGCTAGGTGCCTCTATATGCGCCAAAATTGCTCCAAGTGTATTGCTCACTAGAGCATGTGGACGTATGATGCAGCAAGTGCTATGCGGGCCGTACTGTGCGGTCGGCCAATGCGAAAGAGGCCGCGAATGTCCAAAGGCAAATTCGTCTAAAGTTTTCGCTGCGAAGCTGTCTGGTGCGGCAACTGCAAAATTGTCCATGCGACCTCTACCTGAGCTCTCATTAATTTTATTGCAGGCTTGCTTTAGTGCCTCAAGAGCATCTGCACCCAGCACAGTTACTGCGATGCATTTGCTCAACCTCAATAGCGCCACCATCTGAGAGCCCTTACACAATAGCGAAGAACATTCACCTGCTTCAATGTCTGTAAGCGCCACCATCTTGAGCTTAATGATTTTTAGGCCAACTTCTTCTATGACACTTATTGCATTGCCAAGCTCTCCATACTTCAAACAATTGTGGGTCAAAATGCAGGTGCTACCTATCAGGGCTTCGGTCAAAACTTTTTCCGTGGCTAGATCTGCATAACGAATTATCCTCAAGCTCCGCGAATGTAAAACAATTTCGTTTCCTAGGTACAGATCATCCCTTTTTATCGATGCAGGTAGCGGGGACAGCTTGAGGAATGTTCGTCGAGACTTAACATCATACATTTCCACCTCACACTCTTCGAAGTATATACGCAGCAAGTACTCTCGAACCAGCATTGGCTGTGGATCATACCACTCAACGTATACGCTGCATGCTTTCATGGTTGCTTGGGCGTTATTTTCATTATTAGTATGCGTTTACAAAAGGTACGTATAGATATATCTCCGACTCAGGGCCCATAATTAAAATGCATCGAACCTTACTGCTTTTCTGTCATCATCATCATCTGTTTCATCGCCGGCGGGCGGAGTATTTACAAGATTCAAGTTTCCTTGAAGTTGAATTCAGATATTGTGAAATCGGAATTCAATTATAAGCCTAAGGGCCCGGGTGCGTCCCGGGCCATTGGTTGCCACTGGCAGTGATAAACATAACGGTGACTATGCTCAGGCTACTAATTATTCATGACACTTCAACCCCCCCCCCTTACCAAACGCGCCTACGAGAACAAAGCGAGTTTACGTATGATCTAGCGCCAGCCTGAGCCTGCTGTATCAATTTTGGACGCTTCACGCGCCTCGCGCGGCGCGTACAGCCCATTTTTGCACTGTCCTCTCTTAAGGGCGTAGCCGGCCTTTACGCGGCGCCGGACGGTCCAACAAGGCCTCCAATCACGCAGGGTAACCTACCGAACGCCGTGGGAGAGCTAGAACGAATTCATGAGGTCGTGTGGGTTCGGCGTGACTGCCGAACGCGAGCGCTCTCGATGGCTCGGGGGATTTTTGGGTTATCGAACCTAATGCTGGTTTGAACTATTGCATGTGACCTTCGTCGACGCTCCGTGAAGTGCCCTTGGCTGTCGGGCCACTTACTGCATCAAAAATCACCTTTGAAAACGTGGCCTCAATTGTGCTCAGCGGGCTGAATGACGGTGCTGCCGCGGTTTGGACCTCCGTAGCGGCCTCAGGCCCAACCGGTGGGTCATCAGCGAGGTCCCAAGTGGCAATTACTCCGGTAGGCGGTTTCTGGTGTTCCGGCCCGCGCCGCTGCGGCCACTCGGAGAGAGCAAAACTAATTTTCGCCTGTCTTGAGGCACCCTAGAGGGCCCCTACGCCCAACCCCGTGTCTGCGCGCGCGTTTAGAGCGCTATCAATTCTTTCGTACTTGAGGGGGGGTTCGACCACGAAAGGAGCCTGTTAATAACCCCAATCGCAATAATTATTGCCGAATCGGTTGGAAAAATCAGGCAGAGCGATTTTTATCCCCTTATAATTGAATTAGAGTACATTTCACATCGACTCGGGAACGGTTCGCTCACGGGTTGTCCCTTGAGCGGGCGTTTTGATGTAAACTGTGCTCTAATTCAAGTTCATATACTACTGTCCGATTAGGCCTGCCACTGGGTGCCACAGTGTCTAGTTAAAATTTATTTATTCCCGCCCACTCCTAGTCTCCAATCTACCCCCATGTACTTCAGTACAGACAGACCAGACAGACACAAAGAAATATTATACCTCACCGTGGCAAAGTAGGAGGGGCTTTGAGCACTGCGGCATGCCTGGACCGTGACAGGGGAAATTTGCTACCCTTCCAGGTGGTTAGGAAGTTCCAAAAAGTGCACTGTCAAAGCAAGATCGCTGATTTAAGATGCTTGGGCGCCTTCAAATGTGAGTTCACTTGTATGCTTTGCGGTGTGGGAGCCAACGTACTTCATTCCTCATAAACTGCCAGTGCGGGATCGAAGCCTGCATAGGTTGCCGCTCCATTAGCTGAAGAAGAACGTTGGCTCTAAGCAACTTGTGTGCAGAGCGACTGCTAATTCAAAGAATATCGCGATATCAAATCTAATAATCTCACGCTGACAGGGAGGGAACCTGCCATCGTGCTCTACTCCTCAACTACGTTAGTTATTCTCGCGACAAGCTAAGTTTCAAAACTTCGCCGTTGCTTACTGGCAGCACTAGCCTGGCGTTTGGGGCCAGGGGCTGGAACTTGAACATTGGAGCTAAGAATATCACGTTTTAGGAGAGATTCTTCAACCAGTGTATTCTCCGACTTCTTAAGAAGTGTGCAGTATCGCTTGGCCATAGCTTGGACATCCTTCATGTCCTCTTGAATTTGAAGAGCCTCCAAAAGACCCAAGAGCTGAGTAGATACGTGCTTGTAGATTGGATAGACGCCAATTAGTCTTATCAGCACAAGAAGGCAGGCACGGCCATGATCCTCGTAGTGGCTAAGAGAGTGAAGGGCAACTTGAGTTATCTTGTCATGCCACTTGGTAAAGACAGCGCAGTATTGTTCATACGAACACTTAGAAGCAGAACCAATGGCAACAGAAAACCCAAGTTTAGATCCTGCTTCCATATCATAGAGACGTCTGTCAAAGCGCCAACATGCTAGAGGTTCAAAAGTTGCACGGAGAAAAATTCCAAGGCAACGGGCTTCCTGATCTGTCGCACAATAGATGACAGGGAAGACATCTTTGACTACCCGATCATAATATTGTAGGCTACTGAAGTTAGTTGTCTCAAGAGAATGAAGTTGCTTAAAAAATATTGCACAGAACAGAGCGTCTTCTGGTGTGATCGTAACACGTGGCATGATGCAATTCTCGAGTAGTGCTTCTGAAATCGAGCGGCGTTGACCCTCCACCTATCACAGCATCTCAGAATTCAACATATCTAAGCGGCATATACATCTTGGACGTATTTCCACACAGGTGACAACGATGGATCCAAGTAGACTATTACGCCGTGCCTCAAGATCAGTCATGATCTGCTGGTAATGATGCCTTTGGAACCCAAGTTCGGACTCAAGTGAGTTTATGGTATTGAGGCAGCGTGCCGTCTCTTTCTTCCGTCTGTCAGCATCTGGAAACTCACGATGTGCCACATTAATCTTGGAACGAATTAAGGCTATTTGCGCATCATATTCTCGCGCGGGCACTGTAACGTCATATAGCGATAGAGACCAGAAAATAAGGTATAGATCGCTGGTCAATGCACCCCAATCCCGTGCAGGCAGTGATGAGCGCAAAGCTTTACCACCTGGCTCCCATTTGCATAGAGAGCTCTTTGAGTTGGACGAAATTGGAATTTTAGCTCTTAATTCTCTGCGGTGAGCGGCAGCTGCTTCTGCTATCAGTGGTCTAGCCGCGTGAAGCGCAATCTGTGGCTCAAGGTGCAATGCCTATACGAGGTGGGAAGGCGATATATGTCAATGAAGTAGAAAAATATCGACGCAGCATACAGCACGGACATTTTACAGAGATCAGGAAGCAGCTCAGAGTACGGACATCTCTCACCCGTGCCTGTGACGGTACTGTGTGCTGTAGACCGCGAAAGGAAATCCACGAGCTGAACAAGGACCATCTGACATCGATCAAAGAGTTGTCCAAGCAGCTTTACATGATTTACCTTCCCCCTAAAGAGACTATACCCGCGTTGCCTGCGAGAAAACTCATATGATCTGCAAAGACAGACTTTGTTGACGCTGAACTATCGCTGTGCGACAAGAGCAAGCATGGGAATGGCAGTGCTGAGCGTGCATAATGCTTCCTGAAGCTTTGAAACAGCGCGCTTAGAAGCCTTACTAAAAGCAAGCATTTCACGGCGAAGTGTTTCGCCGCCTGCCAAACCGCCAATTTGGGCATCAGATAGATCTTCTAAGACCTCGCAACCACCCATTCGAGCGAGAAGCTCATCAAAGACAAGAAGGTACAAAGAATCTCCGTCTTCCAAACGCAGCATGAGAAACTCAATGAGAGCCTGAAGCTCAGTTTGGGGATATGCGCGATAATAAACACCAGTAAAATGAGAAAGATGCTGGAACCAATGGGCAATATTTATGCCATCATTCTGTAATTTATGACGAGACGTGTCAGCAAGGTGAGACGATAGCATATAAGAAAGAACATCCAATGCGAGGGGAGACAGGAAACCGAGCGACTCGACGATGGGCTGAATCATGTTGCCGTAAGATTCGACTTGAGAGAGAATGACACGAAAGACAACAAGCGGATTTGAGTGGGCTGCTTTTGCCAATACCCTTCCAACGTGCTTGGAGTTCTTTTTGTCATTTGCCACTCGCTTTAATGATTGTCGAGCATGATATCCAGCTTTACACTCTGCCTCAGCGACTTCAAAGTGCTTGGTACCCACGGCTTCCCGTTCAAGGCTGCGACCACGCCAAGTTGAGTAGAGCGAATGCCGCTCACGGCAAGGGAATTTCTTTGTCGCAGCCCAAATCTCACACACGCAGCCAGGATTGACCGAGAGTATTGACATAGATGGCAGTATGACATATTCAAGCAAACGTTTTGCTTCATGCGCACCTCGAGCATGCTGCGGTCGCAGCAGAAATTTGATGATGCGTGCAAGCTGGGTCACTAATGATGCATCAGAGGCTATACCAACGTGGAGATGACAACACAGTGGCTCTAGCACTTGGAAAAGACGCTGAACGGATGCAGTATCATCAAAAGTGCGATATTGTTGCAGTGGGCCCACGTCTACGGAGGAAATTCCTAGCGGTTGCCAACGAGTTGCAAACTGCAGAGAATTCGGTGAAAGCTTGCAATATAGAGGAGCAATTGCAAATTTTACCATGGAACATAGTGCCAATCGACATTGACCGCAGACGGGCAGTGCACCTGTGTCTTCCAGGCAACTTAGAAGTGGTCGCACAAGAAGCCAGCGTCGGTCCCACAATAATGCCTCAATAATCCCAACAATTGGCGAGGACTTGCCTTCTGGCGGATAGCGGTATCGCGATACTGCTGTGGCTGGACTTGCGTCGTTGTGCTCCGCGGAGTGAGATAGAGAAACAGTACCGGCGAGACGAGACGCTTCTTCGATCATTTTAGCGTGTCGTTTCGTGATTTCGGCAAGCTTCTCCATTGATGGCGCTAGATGGGGTAGCAGTGCGTCTAAAGATATGGTCCCTGCGCTGAGCAATGTCGCAGTGAGTCGGCAAAGCGATGTTGACATTTTAGTACTGCATTTTTGAAACTTGAAGCCCAAAATTTGGGGCATGGATGCACCAAGCTTGACCTGCTCCAGTAACTTGAGGAGCACATTTATTGCAGGCGATGTGGTGCTAGAAACTATACAGCTGTACTGAAGCGAGCTAAGGACCATGTCCATTACGCGATTTGGATCAAGGTCAAAGCCCCCAATTAAAGCCTGAAGTGACTTTGGCAAATATGCTGGCGCCGCTTGTATTTGTAGCCGAGACAACCTAATCAAATATAACTAATTAGGCGTAGAATATAGAATATGCCATGTAATACAGGACTCTGATAAAAGCAGCGCTGTTACCTGCGATGGCATCTGAATGGTGATAAACGCAAGGGACATTCAATTGTCTGATTAAATTGGTTGAACGCTGCAGTTCCTTGGAGTAGCCTTCACTCTCTTCGTGCAGAAGATTATACTTGTGTTGTCGATATACCTGGTCCGTATTCAACTTCTTCAAGCGCTTTGAAAATGTGTTGGAATTCGTTAGGCCTGCTGAAGTCAAAAGCTCTTCATCAAGATGCTTCTTGAAACTAGTCAGCCTGGGTCAAACTTAGGCTCGCCTCATTGACAAGTTCAAATTTCTCTGCGCTGAAGAGCACGATACAACACCAGCTGCTTCCAAAGCATCCACCAGTGCAGCAAGATAACGGTGTGCTGGCTCAAGTTTAACTGCGCTGATTTGTACCTAAATAGGGACAAGAATCTGAAACCAAGACGGCACCAATTAGATACATCATGTAACCAAATTGCGTCAACTACTGCTTCTGCTAGTTCAGTGGATTGACCAATTATTGAGGATGCTTGTCTAATAACATCAAGGGCGAATTTTGACTCAACTTTTCCAATAGCCACATACCTGTGTAGTACCCTTTCAAAGATAAATTTGGAGAATGTAAGGATCAATTACGTACGCAACAACTTCAAAAATCGTGTCACGCCAGCTACGAATGTCGGAGATCTGGAGCTCGCTGATTTTATCTGGGGACAAAAAGAGACAGTGAGCAATTTCCCAGTGTATTTCACAGTGCGCATCGCCGTCTGCTACCATACTCCACGACATGGTCTAGAGGCTGCGCAGGCAAGACACTCGCGGAGACCGCCCTCTATGTCCAGTCGATTCTCGCGCCAGTAAACAGCTATATGACAGAGTCTGACCCGGCGATCACGTGCAGTTATTACGCGTATACGATAGCCGAATTAGCCAGGCGCGCCGGCGGACGCGGTATAGGGGGGATTTTGCACCGAGCATCCGGGCCTGCATCCCTTTTTAACGCAGCGGATTCTGGAGCCCAAATCAGCCACCCAACCACCACGGGAGTTGTATAAACCACGGAAAGGAGCCGGCCAGTGTGCAATGGCAATATTTTTCAAGTGCCCGGCGCGCGACGAAGACGAGGTCCCCCCGCTAGCCTTTACTACGGTTAGACACCCTTAAGGGGGTTGTTTTTAAGGGGCCAAAAGGGATCGGCCAGCGACCGCCACGTATAGGGCAAATAGGGCAATCTGGTTCCGGAACCTGGTTCCGCTCCTCTCCGGCGTTACTGTGGCACCGGGGCCAAAATTAGTCGCTGGTTCCGGTGCATTTCAAGGCTGCTCGGCGTGGTTCCGGTGCTGGTCGAGGCGGTGAGGCGAGGGCACGCTCAAATCGTTTCGACAACGTGCACAGCGACACGGTCGCGGTCCGACTCGCGGACAACATTCCTGGCTTCACAGCCAGTTCCAGTGGCCGTGGCGCATTGTAGGGGTCACTGAATCTGCGCAGCGCGCTTGGGACCACGCGAAATCCCCAATGTGGCGTTCTAAATAGAGGCTACTTTTTAAATTATTTTTAATTCATTTAGCACCGGACCTGCCGGAACCACCATCCGGCACAGGAACCAGCTACGGGCCATGGCACCAGGAATAATAGTCCTCTGGGGTGGCACTGGGACCAGCTAGCGGAACCACGAGCCTGTTATCATTGCACTCTGCAGTGGGGGGATTGGCAGCGCACTCCCCTAGTGATCTCGGTTGAGGCCCTCATCCTGCCCACTGGCTCGGTTCAGAGCTTCGTGCAGTCGCGCGAGAGCGCAGCTCGTTCAATGGACAGAATAAAAGCGCAGTGGCTGCCCACACAGATTTAAAAAGCCTCTAATCGCTTTTATCTCGCCGTAAAGAGCGTTCCGGGAGAATATTGCGCCGAAAGTGCAGCACCTTTTTCTGTATGCCTCCCCAGCTACCACGGCGGGCATGCACGGGGGTTCGGGGGCTGTTTTGAAGCTCAGGGGGGCTCAAACGGCGTATCACGCTCCTAGATCACGGCATCGCGTTTAAACGAGATCTCCGGCGGCGCGCCGCTAATGTACGATGGTGAATATGTATACAATTACGTGATAGGCTGCTGAAGTCGTTTTTGAGGCGCGAAAGTCGCGTCGTTTTTTGTGACGTACACGCCATTGTAACAAAATCCACTGGTAGTTTTGTAGCTACAAACGTAACCATTCAGTGTATAGGGGTATTCTCCCCATGGCCCCGGGCCGCCCGGGCGGGATGCGCCGTTCAACTTGAAGTTCAAGTTCCCTAGGTTGTTTCCTGCTCTGATTTCGAGTCGGAGTCTTCCATGGTAGCGAGCCAAAGAAGCTGGCTAGCAGACTCGCTTTATCAGCCTCCGCCACTCGGATACCCGCGCCAGCCGTCTTTTTCTCATTATCATGATATTCCTCTACCTATTCTTACCATGGTAAGGTAATGTAATGACTGATAAAATGAAAGATCCCAAAAGTCAAGATAATTGACCCTGGAAAGTGCCGCTGCGCCTTCTGAAAATTAAGATATCGGATGGCTCGAACTGCCTTCGCCTTGTTAAGATAATTTCATTATCTTAACACAAAAGGCCCCCGCTAATATGACTTCAGCACGACAATATAATTTTGCCGATTCCAGATGCATTTCGATCAACTTTGTCTCCGCAATTAGGAAGTCTTTCAAACATACAAGGTCTCAGACTCCTCCCGAGACGCGGGTTAGTTCCGCATCTGGACGAAATTTTTGCTCCTCTGCTGTATTTGTGCAGACGCAGATTGCATTCGATGAGACAATAAAGCCCACGTTCCAATCAGATATGATCGCACATCTAGCCTCCCAGATGATCCAGGAGCTCTCGCAACCACAAGATGCATTTGTTGGCTTCGTCGGGTCGCAACCAAAACAGGACCAGGATATTTGTTACAAGTACACACTTACGTGCAGACGGTCAGGTGATCTGCAGTGTACTGATCTGTCCTGGAATGCAACCGGCGCTATGCTATGTGCTGCGTTTGGCCGATCAGACCTCACTGGTTGGTGCAACAAGTCTGGAATCCTCTGTTGTTGGTCGCTGTTTCGCCCAGAATTTAATCCTGAATACCCAACCTGCTCCGTGGGGCACTCTTCTTGCTTTACAACTATTGCTTGCCATCCGTCACAGCCGTCGTTGATGGCCGCAGGATCTTTTGATGGGGAAGTACTTATCTACGACCTGGCTGATAGTTGCGACGTCCTCAAGGCATGCTCAAACATAAGCAACTACTCGCATCGAGAACCAGTAAGTTCTCTTCGATGGAATCGGAATAGAAGTGCACCCATTGCCAGCATAGATGCTTATCAGCTTGTTTCACTCTCCAGTGATGGTAAGATCCTATGGTGGTCATTGGCGACAATAAAACACGCAACAGCAGAGATTAGCGGCCATCTGCCATACCCGGTATATATCTGCCGCAGGCGCGATGAAAATTGAGTTAGAGTTTCTTAGGTACGTGGCGTGACTTTGGCATGCAACCCTGAGTTAACATCACTCGCCCATATAGCCGCTCCATCACCAATCGTGGGGGGCACTTCTATGGCACTAGCTGCATCTTGCGTCATAATTGGCTCTGAAGGGGGGAGAATTTTGCGCTGCCATCCACGTAAAAAGACTCCAAAGAAACTCGTGGCTGGCGGCGATAGTAATATACATTGGGACAAAAGCGCGATTGACTTTTTTGATAATTTGCCACCTTGCATCACATCAAAGCTCCTCAAGCATGTTAAGCTTTGGGCAAATAGTGTAAGTAGGCAAGTGGTTTCAGCACAAGATATCTTTGCCTCTAAGCCCAAACTCCAGTATGTATTCCCACCTCCAACTAGCGTGACTGAATATGAGGGGCATGTTGGTTCAATGTCCTAGATTTCTACCAACCTACCAATGTTTGATTAGAGGCTCTTGTTCATTTAGGTTGGTCCGACCACAATGATTTCAATATCCCCATTTCACCGCAGCGTGTTTTTGTCTGTTGGTGTTGATGGCTACACAAAATTGTGGTCGACGATGCAGCGGCGTGCTCTAATGTCCATGCGAGATACAAGCTGTATTCACATTGCTGATGGACTTGATGGACTGTATGCATCAGATTGGTCCAAGGCACGTCCTCTTGTATTTGCGGTTGCGGGTGATGGAGGTGTGGTGCGTATTCACGACCTTGGCAACAGGCGGCCAATGCTCCCAACTATCGAACTTAAAGCACCGATGCCATCATCCACTGATGATACGCAAAAGCGAATCCTTGCTCTTCAGTTCAATCATAAACAGAGAGACTTCTTAGCGTCTGGCAATGCCGCTGGTCACGTCCATGTGTGGCGACTATCATGGGGACTTTCAAATCAGTGTTCTCACGAACATCAGCAATTACAATCATGCATTGAGCGTATGGAGGAAAAGAGTGTATGACAAAAATTCACCTGCGTGCCCGATGATCCCAGCGCTCGGATCCTATCACAGAATGGTCACACCCGGCGTTAGCTGCACGGATTGGCACAGCGCCCCTTAATGATGTCGACTAGGGGCCGACTGTCTCATTGGCGGTACACACCGTCGTTGCGATTCAGGGCCCGTGTTGCACTCAGGTGTGGGTCCCCGTGGTGACCGCGTTGCCTGTCGGAGGTGTTCTCGGACTATCAGAAGGCCCAGCGCTGCAAAGGAGCAGAGCATCGCGCTTCGGAACATCACTGAGGTCCGAGGACGCAAAGATCCAAATCTCGCCGCTTGCGGTTCCTCGCCCCGCACCCCAAGGCCTAGCCCCCGCCGCTCGTCGTGAAATCTTTGAAGGGTAAGATCCTTACGCAGCTTCCATTAGATGGCATCAAGATAAATCGCCCTGCGATCCTTAATAATACTACGTGGAGACCTCCTGAGCTGAGGCGGACACGGGAAATTCCCTAGGAGCCTAATATAGATATGGAACGATGGGAAATAATTACTGGATAATTAGAGGACGGTTTATTACGCCTGTTGGAGCGATTTGGTTTTGGGCGGATTTTATCTCGGACCGTCGCACTCAGCGCGAGGCTGCCCGCACTGCACCAAACTTTTCACAGCCCATTAATTTAGTATACGGAACCTGCGCTTCAGCAAGATTTTTCCGCCATTCGGCCGGCGCGTGGCTGTACGCTCATTGCGTCAAATAAGAAAATCAACGTGCACTGAAAGCCAAGGCGCTAGACCTATAAAAATCGATGTCTCCTCGCACTATTAGGCTTCGCAGGGTAATTCATTCTAATTAGAGCTAAGGGAAGATAAAAGCGAAATGTCTCTCCAAATAATTAAACCATGTCCGCCTCAGCCGAGAGAGACCTCCAATTTTACCCCCTCTTACGGCAGGACGAGGGAACCTCGTTTCGACATCAACCGTCGTCGATTTTGCATGCGCCGCGCGTGTCTCATTGTGGGGTGCGTCGCTGTCGCACACCCGCGCGGCTGCTGGCTCAGTATGCCCGTAGAGGCATCTCGCCGACTTGGTCTACCAAGCGGCGCATCCCACGTCGAGATAACCGCCTTCGTAACCACGTAATCTCGTACGCAGGACGAGCTGCTGCCCGGCGACGACCCGAAGCTACGGTCTGCTTATTGTACAATAGTGACCGTCTTACAGTCGCGGAAGGCCGATTTGATCGTCTCAGCGTTTCGCGGCGATGGGTCATCTCTGCAAATGTTGGGGCGTTTGACGCGTCCACAATTGATACAAGGGCAGCCGCAGACGTTCTAAGATATTCTACGCTGCAAAGCCCAACAGCAACCGATGCCGACGCGAGGAAGGGCTGTCGAAAGTCAATAACGCACTTTGGCAGCCCTGCTTCCGCGACCCGCGAAGGCATCTACGCCCAACGCACCCCTGACACTTCGATAGATCACGAGCTTCGGGCCCACTTCGTCAATAGGCTTATTGTTTAACTCGACGATCTAGCTGAGATGAAGGACAGCAATGCGCTCCACAGTTTTTTTACGTCGTTTTTGCTTCCCTGCTTTTTTTAGTCTCAAAACCTAAATCCAGGCGTATTAATGGTCTCATCATAATTTTTCATTACTCTTTTCCCATCCCATCGTTTCCCATGTATATAAAAGGCCAAATGGCGATTTACCCCGTGTGTCCGGGCCCCAAGGAAGACACTCTAACTAGAGTTCCCTTAGTGAATGAAGCCTCCTCTTAGCAGCGTCCCGCCCACAGACGGGGCAGGGCATGTGAACCATAATACTCTTCGGCGGTCTCCAGTGACCCGAAAATCAAACTGCACCACCAAACAAAGGGTCTATCCGAGTCTCGGCCAATAGGCTGCCTTCAGATTAGATCATTCTTTCGCCGTGAGGCGGATAAGGTACGATCTTTAACACTGCGTTGCTGCCCCTCACGCGCCGCAATGTGCTAGGGAATGCCAGTGGCCGTCGACCACCCAGAACGAGCTTTGCACGTAGCAAGGCCATCTACGCCCCGC
>Ga0115000_10002772_pt1 | contig 14862 bp, 8 predicted proteins | sample ArcticOcean_MG_C_6_FD_89690 | JGI IMG/M metagenome (GOLD analysis project Ga0115000, IMG submission 89690) | Marine microbial communities from western Arctic Ocean - ArcticOcean_MG_CB8_128 | ecosystem: Environmental > Aquatic > Marine > Oceanic | place: Arctic Ocean: Canada Basin | collected...
CCTTCCTCGTCGTCGCCCCCAATCGCCATCTTCTTCTTCCTCTTCCTCTTCCTCCACCGATGAAATTCCACGACGACGACGAGTCACGTTGTCGTCCTCAATCAAATCGTCCTCGGAATCGACGTCTGGTCCTACGTAGTTACCGAACTCGTCGTAGTTCGACTCGTCCATTTTCTTGGAAACTCTTTCTTTCTCACGAGTGATTCTCAGAAGAGCGTTGAAGAGGTTGGTGGGACAAATTTATTATTACGAAAAAAAAGAAGTTTCTCGAAAAAAAAGAGGCGAAAATTTTTAACAAAATCAGAGCAAAACAAGACGATTGTAAAAAACGAACGAACGAACAAACTCCTCCCCTGCGCGTGTATAAATATTGTGCGTAATAAAATCAACGTGTTAATGCTAGCGTGCGTGTGATTGCAAAATAAGTGTTTTATAAGTTAGTATATCTCGTTTGTAAGCGCTCTCTCTCTGCCTCTCACTCTCTATCGATCATCGAGTCGTCGGCACCTCCTCCTTGGACTGAGTAGGCGCCTCAGAAGAAGACTGTTGCAATTCGCTTCCTAACTTTGGTTCTCGCGGCATCATCGAGAGCCACACGCCCTCGGGGAAACAAATAGTCGTATCATACATGATTGGAATTTCGTCTCCTGGATCTTCGTGCACTCCATCGTCACATTTTCCAAATTTAAAGTTTTGCACAGCCGTCGCGAGCATCGTCGTCGCCGTGAGCAAAGCAAAGACACCGCCGATGCACGATCGCGGGCCCGCCCCGAACGGCGTGTACGTGAAATCTCTCCCAGCTGCCATGCGTCTGAGCATGCGTTCCTTCGCAATCTCAAGCTTTTCTGGATCGTCCCTCGCGGATGCCTTGGCTTGCTTGTCCGCTTGCATTCTGAGCGATTCGTCAGTAAACCGGTCGGGATTAAACTCCAAAGGATTCTCCCACACTCTCGGGTTTCTCCCCATGGCATAGGAAGATAACAGAATAAAGTCGCCAGGTTTCACCTTGTGTCCACTCGGTAAAGTATCTTCGTCGGACGCTAATCGAGGGAATAAGTTAATCGGCGCGTACTTGCGCAGCGACTCTTTCACGACCATGCGCGTGTAATCCAAGCGTCCTTCTTGGACGTCATCAAACGTTGGCGCTCGACCACCCAACAAAGCGACCTCTTCTTCGATGCGACGCTGTATTTCTGGATTCCTCGCCACATGAAACAAGTTCACCGTGAAATTACTCGCAGTCGTCCGGTGCCCGGCAGCCATGACATCGTTAATATCGCCCCACAAATCGTCATCCGGCAACAAGTTCCCATCTTCGTCCGTGGCTTTGACGAGGACGTCCAACAAACAATAATCGTTAAAATCGCCTTCTTCGACGCGTTCTTTGACCGTTTCTCGTCGTTCAGTAATGAGTTTTGTTCCAACTGATTCTAAAATTGCGTATTTTTCCTTCAACTCTCGCACTCGCCCAATGCCGAGCGCGTATTGCAACTTCAAAATAGGCCCAGGCGTGATGAAGAGTTGTCCCATGATTTCTGACGTTCCGTTGTATGAATCTAAAATTTGAGAAATGTTATCGCTGACGATATCTTCGTCTCGCAAGAGTTTCGCGGCGTGCGATTCGCATTGCTCGAAATCAAACGCAAACGCAACTTTGCCGATGACGTCCAGCGTGACCAATTGCGAGTCGTTGTCAATATTTACGTTTATTTTCCCCTCTTCTCGCATGGTACACGCCGTTCTCCACGTTTCGCACATGTAATTGATTCGTTCTTCGACCGTGTTGGAGAACTGCGTCAGCGAAAACGAGTTTATGAATGGCTTTTGGCACATCAATCGATGTTCTCGGTTATATTGTCCGTCTGACCCGGTGATGCCTTTGTTCTTAATCACAAACCGAAAGGCGTCTGGCAACATCCGAAGCTTATAGTTCTTCGCGTTCGTGTGACAGACATACTCTACGATTTCCGGATCAAGAATGGAGACGCAATCTGGACCAATCGCATTCTGAATACCCACGCATTCACCTTTTTGTTCCGCCCAATCGAGCATGGCGATGGGCATTCCGACTGGATGTTGAGCCGCTTTCACCAGAGACTTTAAAAACGAGATATCATCAATCACCGGCGGTTCCGAACCGTCTTCCGGTCGTAAATCTGGGACTTCTTTCTTTTCCATGCCGAAGAAGGATTTCACCGAACTGTACGGACACGCTTGACCTTCTTTACCTTCTTCTTTACCTTCTTCTTCCTCACCATTTTGAGCCTTCTTCTGTTGTTGGATATCTTTTTTATTATTCGCTCCTGCTCTATCTTCTTCTTCTTCTTCTTCTTCTTCTTCTTCTTCTTCTTTGAACGTCGAATTAGTCGTCGTCTTAGTCGTCGTATTATCTGTCGACGACGTCGTCGCTCCGACGACATTACCACTTTTACCACTTTTACCACCGGTCGATGATGAGAACGCGACGACGACGATCGCGGACGAAGATCGTCGTCGTCGTCGTCCTCTTCTCTCTCTCGTCGGGGAGACCCCCGAAGCCTGACTGAAAGGGAGTCTCACCCCTCGGATTTGCCTCGTCGTCGTCGTCGACGCGGGAGAAGTACAACAACGCGCCGCGATGGAGTTTGACATGGTCATAAACTATTGATTTATATGTATCAAAGATGATCAGAATATTCAATATACTACACTCGTCGATGATGGTCGATTGATCGACCGATCGATACTAATGATGATGATGATGATGTGCGTTTTTTTTTGCACCTGTGTTTTCTCGTCCTGCGCTCTCTTCTCTTTGTCTTCGTCTACAAAAAAAAAGATACGATGATCTTTTAACGAAAACCCTAAAACTCTCTCTTCTTTGTTTCCTTCTCTTCTTCTGTCTGACGTCGTCGTCGTCAATAGTATTATTGTTATCATCGACGCCCGATCGATCGATAGATCCTCGAGATGATGATGAAGAACGCACAGAACGCGATCTTTCTGTCCTCTTCTTCTTTGTCTTCTTTCTTTTTTGTCTTCTTTTACTCCTTCTTCTTCTTCTTCTTCTTCTTCTTCTCAAAGGCTGTGGCTGCTCAACAACAACAACTCGAACAACAACAACAACTCGAACAACAACTTAAAAGCAAAAAAACTGTTATAAAAGTGAAAACGAAATACGACGTCGATTACTCGCCGGACATTGGTTGGTTAACCGGTCGCGGAACTTACTTTGACGCTTCGCACGAGTGGAAAACGAAATATTTCGCCCACCACGAGTTCGGGTTCTGGAAACGAACGGGTGCGGGTATACGAGCAAAAAATACGCGCAACGAGAGCCAACGTCGCTGCCGTTTGCAGTTTCGCGAAGTGCGGTCGCCGCGCTGGCTGACTTTGAAATGAAATCGAGCTGCGGACAGTGCTATGAAGTGAAATGCGACGATAACGAAACGAAAATTCGCAAATCGTTTCGTCGAAACGACTTCATCGAGTACAACGATAACTACACGCGTTTCCAGCAAAACAAAAACGCGAGAGATTCATACGGGCGAGAAATTCAAAACACGACGTTTCCTCCCGCCGAAGAGTGCTTTGACGACGATGAAAGGACGAAGCTCTGCGAAAAGACGACGTGTTACGATCGCGATAAAACACTTATCATTCAAATCATAGATATTTGTCCGTGCGACTACATTTACGGCCGACAAGAGATTTGTTGCGGCGATATCCCTCACTTCGATCTCTCGTTTTGGGCGTTCGAGTCGTTAGCGCATCCTTTGCAAGGTAAAATGAACCTCTTGTTTCGTCCCGTGGATTGCGTGACGAAACAACCCTTAGACGCTCGGGAAGGAGCGTTAGCTCACGTGCGCAAAAATAAAAACGGCGACGAATATTACGTGTACGATGGGAAAACGCCAGTAGGTTTCGCGCCCGGATGGAGATTTCGCGTTTGGTACGATTTGCAGTCCGATCCAGCGGTCGAAGGTAAAGGCAAAAACGGCGGTTTCGGCGCATGCTCGGAATTCAATTCGACCGGTACTATGGCTGCGGCATGTCTTGGTTGTGAGAATAATATCCTACCGTTTTCAGTCAACGGAGATTCTACGATGATGTCACTTCGAATCCAAATTAACGACGACGGCGTTATCGACGAGAACTGCGAAAATCTCAGTTTCCTTTCGATAGGACTCGAGAAGCGGCAAGATCGAGATGCTACGAGAGAATACAGCGAGACGCCGTGCGCCAAATCTGTAACACTGAACGAAAGTGAAAGCGTCAGCATAACTCGCGACGGCGACGGTGGTTGTATTGTCAAAATTCCCGTTCACGTGTTTGAATGCAAACGAGCGAGCGTGAACGCGAATACAATACTTTTGTCCTACGATTATCCAAACACGCGCAAAGAAGTTTGTCTCGGCGAAGTAAAGTTATATTGATAAACAAGAACAAATCTAAGATGTAGTAAAGATAGTAGAATATACAACAACAATAACTCTTTTTGTTTCTATTGCATTCGCGTCAATGGTTTTAGTTGTCTTGCCCAGTCGTTGGATCGTCTTCCTCGTCGGGAGAATCCGAAGAGGAGGAGGAGGGCGAAGAGGAGAACAAATTCTTTAAGCTCAACTTCGTTTGCAACCGATTTTCCTCGTTCACTAGCATATCAGAGAAGAAATCTAATCGCTGGACGTGCTCTTCTTGTTCTAACAACTGCTGAAACGGATAGATTGCCTCGTTTACCAGTTCTCTCGCTTCCTCTTGGTAGTTTATTTGCAACTGCTTGAACTGATTTTGGATGTTCTCCGGGAGCGAATTCAAAGTGATTTCGCCTCTGGACTGTTTTTCGGCGAATTCCGGTCCTTGTGACTTCATGAAAGATTGAAGCAGCGCCTGGACGTCTCGCTGTAACTCAGTTTCTTTATAATTCACTCGGTTCGTGAGCAACGATTGCCATAACTCGACGATTCTCCAAAATCCTCCTTTTTTATTTTTCGCCGAGAGTTCTTTCACCAACTCTTCTCTAAATCGAACCGGTTCGTCCAACTCTTGTTGCATTTGAACTATGCGCGTAAATTTCTCAACGAGCATTGATTCTTTCGTCGTGTATTCTCCATCATCACTCGCGCCACTATTATCAGCTCCTTCTTCTCCTCCCTTCCCGTAATCGCCGATTTCCACGCACACGCCTTTCAAATATGAACTTCGATCTCCCCAAACCGTGTCGTTCACCACGCGTTCAATGCGCACGACAGATACGCACGTGTGCGAACACACGTATTTCACCTGGTCGTTCGTTTGCTCGGAAACTTCCTTCAAATCATCCAAGTAAAACACGCACGCGTACTTGCTAAAATGGCCTTGAGCTTGCGGGTCGCACATGGGCACCACAAAGCGCCTCGAGCCGTTGAAGAGGATGTCGTTATACATCGCTCGGTACCTGGGTTCGAAGATGTTTAACACGTGTTCCGAATACGGCAAATGCACGGTCGATCCGAGCGGGAAAATTGGAAGTACAACTTCGTTCTCTTTCGTAATGATGGGTTCCGTTTCTGTCGCCTTCGAGACGTTCATAAAAGGTAACCACTGTATCGACTCAGTCCAATCTTTCTTCACGCCTTCGTCGTACGACCCTGAGCCAGACGCATCCGGCGCGGCTGATCTTGTGGTGAATAACAAATGTGACCTTCGTCTATTCTTCCTCCTCGATGATGGCAATGATGATGTTAATGATGATGATGACAGTGTGGTGATGTTTCGTTCCGTGTTTCTCGCAGCAAAACGCACATGGTGACGACGACGAAGAAGATTACCACTAAACAAAGATGCGGAGGAAGAAGAAGAAGAAGAAGAAGAAGAAGAAGGTGAAGAAGAAGTCAAGCGCATCATCGACGATGGATACGAACACGACGCTCTGCAAGAGGAAGAGGAGGAGGAGGAGGAAGAAGAAGATACTCTCTGCACGAATCTCAAGTGCTGCATTTTTTATCCACTCTTATACTCTTCGCGTGTTGTTCGAGATGAGATGAGTGGAGATATGAGTAGACAAACCCATCTCGATCCCTCTGAATTTCCCACAAAAAGCAAAAAAGAGGAGTTAAAAAATACGCGCAAAAAACGAAGTTTCAATGCAACGTTTAGCGTTCGCGCTGTTGATGAGCGCAGCGGTGCTTCTCATGGTTGGGTTCGCTTTGCGCTGCATCATCTTCAGACAGTTTTTTTTCCTCACGCCGCGCGTGAGTCGCGATAACGAAGTGTGATGATTCTTTTCCTTGTTGGATTATTATTCGGTTTTGTGTTGTTGGTTCGTTTGTTTGGGAAAAAATGAACAAAAACAACGATGAAGTTAAAAAATACTCGGGAATGTATCTATATCTCTACAACACAATATCCTCTGCGCGCGAGAAGAACTCCAACGATAACAATAACAACAGAAAGAACGAAAGAAAGACATGTTCATCAAGAAAAGAATCTCCTAGGTATTCCTCGTCTCTGCCATCTTCTTCTTTTTCATCGCGCGAGCGAAAGCTGCCGACTTTGATGAAGACGATGATGAAGATATCGACACCGTCTCCCAGATGCGTCAAGCCTATCTGGAAGAACAAATCAAAGAGTCAAAAGTTACGTTGTTTGACATCAAAACGGGCGAAAAGTTGGAATCGGCCGCAGCTTGGATTGGTTTCGACGCGAGAAATGCCTCGAGAATGCACGTTGGCTACTTCATTCCAGATGCCGAGCAGGAGACTGGCGCTGGAGAGATGGAAAACTTGCAGCTCTGTGGTTTCACAAAGCCAGAAAACTGCAAGAACGAGCAACCGTACCCGCGCGACGAAACAAACACGGAACCGCTCGAGGACCCGTTTGAATGCGGCATCGACGACGAAACAAATCCGGACACAGGTTTTGTGTGCGAAAAGGTGAGTTTCAAAGTTGAAGAGGACGGAGATCTAGCATACGAAGGCGACATCTCCGTGCCGAAAGAAAAGGAAGGCGAAGGAGACGCAGCCGCATCGACCAACAACAGAAAATTAATACAGCTCCGCAGACGTTCTGTAGGGTTGCGATCGAGATCTTTGCGATCAAACGGGGCACGCGGTCGCATTGGTTAAAATTTTCGCATTTTGCGGCGCTCTACTTTTACTCTAAAACATACTACAATTAATACAGACAATTCTTCTTCTTCTTCTCAAAGACGAAGCTGTGCGCTCGACACAAGCTCTCCGTTCTCTTCAAAATATTGAACTAAATGTGCTAAAAAAGTATCTTTACTCACTGTTTCACAATTGCATATTAACGTCACGTGTTTGCGCGCTCTCGTTACGGCGACGTTCATACGTCTCGCATCGCTCAGAAACCCAACTTCGTTATTTTCATTCGAACGCACGGTGGATATAATAATCGCCTCCTTTTCGCGTCCTTGAAAGCCGTCGACGGTGGATATTTCGATATCCTTGAACAGTGCGTTCTCTTCCGCGCATGCAGCGCGCATTTCTCTTAACAAACTCACCTGACCCGAATACGGTGTGATAACACCAATTTCATTTGGGAGTATTTTATACGCATCCGAGAGAAACTTTTCGATCGTTTGCATGACGATTTCCGCTTCGCCCAAGTTTGATTTTGAATCGTCGTCGTCGTCGCCAACATCTTCCATGAAACTATCGTCCTCGCCTGTGGTATCGACCAGAGTTAAAACTTTATCGAATTGCTCAAACTTTCGAAACCTTACGGATTCAGCCGCGATGAGTTTGGAATCGTACATCGCGTCTGAACTCCACACCATGATATCTTCGTGCATTCTGTACTGCGTATTCAGCATGGTCGTAATTTTAGCTCCAAACCTCTTGTTCCTCACCAATCGCTCAAATAACGTCGTAGATAACCCTTTCTGCGCAGCTTCGTCGGAGAGGACCGTCGGCGGTAGCTGTAAATGGTCGCCCGCTAAAACCAATTTTTTACCCTTCATGACCACTCCGAGCACCGCGCACTCTAAAGCTTGCGCCGCTTCGTCGACGACGACGACGTCAAACTCCTCCTTCTTTAAAGCAAACGACAATGCCCCTGCCAGTGTGGCACAAATAACAGATGCTTTTTCCAACGTTTTGGCTTGCGCCAATTTTTGACGTTTCTTTTCTTCTTTCGCCAACTCGCGAAGTTCTCTCCTGAGATCGTTGCGCTCCGCGCGGTCCTCTTTTTTGCGATAATCGAGTTTCGATATGCGCGCGCGTATTTTCTTCGAGTCCTCCGAACATTCTTTCGCGAGCGCTGAATCGTCGGATCGTAAAATATACGCGTCGAGAGATGCGTCTAGTACCGCGGGCGCTAATCGAGCCGGATGCCCGTATCGCACGATTGTTTTGCTTTGATCATCCACGGCAAGAATTTCGATTTCAACCGACAAATCTTTCTTCTTTCGCTCGCGTCGTCCCTTCTTTTTCTTGTTATCAACAGAAACCGTCGCCGTTCTGAATATAGATACACCCGACAAGCGCTCAACGACGTTATCTACAGCGACGTTTGATGCTGAACACACTAAAACTCTGTTCCCTCTGGCAACTTCCTGAGACACGTATTCGACGACCGCGGTCGTTTTCCCAGTGCCCGGCGGACCGTGAATGATGCCAACGTCGACGCAATCTAAACATAACTGGATGGCACTTTTCTGAGAACAATCTAAGTTTTCGTTGAATGGATGAAAACGAACGTGATGATCACTGCTATCACCTTTATCGGCGTTTGCGTTGTCGCGGTGTATAATCCTAGGCGACGCGCTTTCAAAGACAATCTCGAGAATGTTTTTGCCCAACGAATGTCCCGAAGCTAAGGCACGTTGTAAGCCTTGAACAGCCAAAACGAGTTTCTTATGCGTCTGCTCGTTGCTGATTTTTTCCAAACGCAACGGCGAGACGTCGAGAAATTCCGGAACGTCATCCAGCGCGAGTTCCACGCTCGAATCCCTAATCCTATAAATCACGCCTTGTGGTAACTCGCTATTACTCGTACTCGTTTCTTCGAATTTCACATTCGAAGGTCGTAACCGGACGACATCGTGCGGTGTAAACGAATGCGTCGGCAACGGTGGCGCAAAGTCTTTTTCGGTCATTTTACGTTTCGAGACTTCGAGCGTAACTATAGTTTGACCGAGTAAGCCACCTCGCGCGTCCACGATTTTCAAACCGTCGAGTGCGTTCTTGTGTTGTCCTTTTTTCTTCGATGTGGATGTATTCAAAGCGTCTAAAGACTGCGCGATTTCTTCAACGCGTTCTAGTTCTAACAGATGTAAAGTCTTTGCCGTCCATTCCGATATCGTGGTGATGCTCGCAGCACTAGTACTCGCGTTGGTCTGTCTGCTTTTATTATTCTTCGTCGTCGTCTTCTTCTTTTGTTCGTCGTCGTTTTTCTCAACGATGTCGTATTCGTCGAACGACTTTAAATCAATCTGAAAGTGCGTGCGAACAATGTCGCACAGATATTCGTCCGTCGGTTTCGACAAGCTTGTTCCATCGTTTTCATCTTCGTCGATCTCAACAGTGTTGTTGTCGGAGCACGTTTCTTCTTTCTCATCCGGTCTTTCCAAAACTATTCGTCTGCTTTTGTTTTCTGCCTCTCCGATGGAATAGTGAAGCAATCCATTCTTCGATGCGAACTCGTGCAATATCGCTCTCTGTCGAGCGTTTGCACTCTTCGGAAATAACACTCGAAGGGGAAGAAGGGGAAGAACAGCAGTGTTTGTCTTGTTATTCGTATTAGTATTACTGTTCGAAGGAGAAGGAGACATGGTTGTGCGGTTGTGTGTGTGTGTGAACCCCTAGTTGGAGTTTTTAACGGCCCCCCGAGGGCTGTTTTTTTGTGTGTTGATGAGCTTTTGTGATTTTGCAGATTTTTTCAGTTTTGAGAAGAGGGAACTCTCTCCAAAGCTCTTCTTTCTTTCGGTGTTAAAGTTTCGGCCACACAAAAAGAAAGGGAGGAAGTTTATCACACACATAAAACATATAAAACATATAAAACATGAATAGTAACCAACAATACTATTCTCATCTTCACAATCATCATCATCGCACCGCCGTTGTCAATCGTCAAAGACCAGTGCACATATTGTATTGCACAGGGAATCAAGGCAAATTTGCAGAAGCATCAATAATCGTAAACAATTGGTTGAAAGAAAACGACGGATGGGGTATTGATATTCGATTGATACAGGCCGACCCAGATCCCACGGAGGTTCAAGGTTCAGATCGTCAAATAGCCGTACAAAAGTGCGTGAGCGCATACGAAAGCGTGAAATATACCGGAGCATTAACGATTGATATAGATTTCGTAATCACCGAGGACGTTGGGCTCCGATTAGATGCTTTGAACGGCTTCCCGGGCCCGTATTGCAAACCGATGTTGGAGACGATTGGAGTGGAAGGTTTAGCAAATTTAGTTTTAAAATACGACGAAGAAAAAGGGGAAAGGAACGCTATGGCCACGTGCACCTTAGCAGTTTTAGAAACTTCGGTCGCTTTTAAATATCCTTTGTTCGTGGAGAAGTGCGTGCACGTATTCGAAGGCGCCATCGCGGGGAGAATAGTCGAACCGAGAGGAAGCGTACAACACGGGAAAGCGTCCTGGAACGCGTGTTTTGAAGTAGCTGCTAAAGACGAGACAGATGGTGCGACTTTCGGGGAACTCTCGTACGAACAGCAATCGAAAGTAAGTCACCGGAAAAAAGCCATCGAAGGATTTCTGAACTCGCCTCTGATTTTAGGACGTTTGAGTTGAACGAAGGACACGTTTATTCGTCGTTCGTCGAAACGAAACGCGAAACGAAGCACAAACGGAGTATCTCTAGAGCGCGCACGCAAACACACGTTGTATTTTAAATGAATAATGAAAGATATACTATAGGTATATTACACACATCATATTATAATTACTAACTACAAGTCGTATTGAAAATTCCACCTGGTATTCCTCGAAAAGTCTGTGCTTATGGACCAGTTATTCTCTCGTATTTGTCCATAAAATCGTTTAGTTTGCGCGTCGAATCCTATTTTCATCTTTAAGTCTTGGTCCGGTTGAAAGTTAAACATCGTTTTACTCAGTTCAACCTTTCCGTCCATTTTCGGCGTGCTCGACGTCAAGGCGAAATCGACGCCTCCTTTCACGTCTAATGTCGTTAACCCATCCCGGGTGATATCGAACGATTTCCTTCCTCTAAGTTTATATATAACGTCGTCTGTTTCAGTATCGTAATTTACTCCGCAATCAATTCTAGACACGATTGGGTTTAAATCGGACGGGAAGAACTTCTTCCGCACGTACGAGTTCCCTTTACACTTTGCGTTTTGTAGGTCAATTGTACCGGATAAAGTGAGACAATAGTTTTCGCGGTTTGTGAAACGCTGCTTGACGAAGATGGACGAGCGACGCGTTTTCGAATCAATCTTCAAGGACGTCTCCATTATTCTTATCTCTGATGATTCGTTTTCCGATTATAGGAGGGACGAATGATATGTAAAACTATGCGGACTTTTGTGTTGTTGGAAATATTATTTTATTAGGGGTTTTACGTACTCGCGTGAAAATGACTTCATTCTTTTGCTTCAAAATATATATTGAGCGCTAATTCGAGCGATTCTCCGAACGATGTATTGAAAGCTTATTCGCATCGATAGATTCACGCTAACCTGTCTCCCTCTTCGGACTATATTTATTTTTCAAAATTTGAAATGCACGCAGCATTACATCATCGTCGTCGTTGTTGTTCACAGTGATCAACTCTGATGCCTCACAGCGGCGCACGAGCGTTTGAATCGTTTTCTTTGTCTCTCTGCTATCTGATTTGAACAAATCGAGAACCACACACGCTATGCGAATATTCGCGGCGCCACCACTACGGGTCGAAAGAAGGTCGTCGTCGTTATAAACGACATCGGCGGCTTTGGATACCATTTCCTTCGCCCACGTAACGCATTCATCAACAAAGGCTTGTTCTGACCCTCCGTACAGCTCCACGTTCTTCTTGTTTAAAGTCCCGCGTGTCTCAGCAAACGACGCAACCACATAGGCAAGAGCAAGATACGCATACGCTTTATATTTGGTTGAATCCTCTGTACTCATCTTTTCAAGCATCGTCGACGCGGTTGCGATGGCATAGAACGAACCGTATTCGGGATGACCGGCAGGATTATCCATCAAAACTTCCGAGAGTTTCAAAACGAAAGCGTGCACTCTTTCAGCACGTAAACTCTCAATAGCGTCTTCAATATCTGTAATCGCAGAACTAATCACGCCGTCGACTTGCGCGTGTAATTCGCACGCCGTGGCGTATTTTGCTGTTTCGACAATCAACTTCAATCGCGCTTCTATATCTGCAACGCTGGGTATGGTGATTTGACAAAACGCAACGCTCGACGCCGCTTGTGCTTGCGTCTTCTCTCTTTTCTTCACGTCCGTAGTCACACAGCGCTTTACGATGGAGATGGCTCTTTGTACTACTTTAATGAGTGCTCCGTCGGCGTTTGTGAAAGCAGAACGACAGTTCATAAGAAATCGAAGCTCTGCATCAACATCGGATTCCTCATAATAAACTTTCGAAACAAAGCTCGATACCAAATCAAACGCGCTGCTCACAACGTCCACTCCATCCGGTGACCCTGTCCTCAAAGCGAGCGCGTCGACGCTGTCGTGAACGGCTTTAGCACAATCGAACGCGTGACTGATTACGCTACTACCTTCCAAACGATGTTTTGACTTCTTGATGCGCTCGAGCATCTTTATCGAGAATAGAACTTTCGAGTCACCGCCAAGCTGATTGACCAAGTACGAGAACCCAGAGAGAGAGATTGCTAACGAGATGTCCTCGAAACGAAAGAGGATCTTCGTGCAAATATTTTCGATCTTCTTTGCTAAATTGCCGCCTAGAATTTTCCGGCGAGCTGCTAATTCTTCGTCGCCATCGAAGAACTTCGTTCTCGATTTCTTCACACGCTTCGCTAAGTCTTTCAATAAAATTTCGAGTTGATTGCGCGTAAAGTTTTCGGCGACGAAATCGACAAACGCGTCCGTTACGCCGGCGTAATGTTCGAGCTGATCCTCGTTCCATTTTCCTAAAACCTTCCACACTTCCATCAGTACGTCTAATCTGAACTTCTCTTGCGGTGGTAGTTTCGCGAAAGCATCGCCCAGAACGATGAAGCATTTCGCGCAATCACGGACATCCTCCTCGAAGTTACTCGATGAAGAAGAATCTTTCACGAGTCGTACTAATCGCAGCGCGTTCTCGGCGCAAACATCTTCGGATAAAGTCTCAAACAATGCCGAAAGAAATGATAGAGGTGGTTTGCCCTTAAACTCGTTCGAGCACATTTGTATCGATCGTTCGAGCGTCGAGGATTCAGAGAGCTTTGCGTTTCGAGACAAAATCCATGCCAGAGATGGATGCATCAAGCGCAAAAGGATATCTTTTCTCAATCCTAAGCGTCGCATTGCGGCGCTGAAATTGTTCAGATCTGACTCATCTAGGTCGTTTATGGCTACATACCTTGCGATGAAATCACCAAGGAGCGTTTTCAGTGGATCTTTTTGCAACTTTTGCGGTAACACCGTGACGATTTTCTTGGCGGCGTAGCATCGCAAGTACGCAGCGACTAGAGGATCGCCCACGCCTTTAATCTGAGCAATCAATCTATTTAGCCGATCAACTGGAGGCTCGGGTCGTAAGAAGCGCATACAATCTAAAAGCGCAAACTCGAGATATAAGCGTGGCACTAGTTCGCGGATAGACGCGACTTTGAAAAACCAGTTTCGACACGTTGCTTTTGCCGATTCGCGTATATCGTCCGAGTTCCAATTCTCAGGTAAAGGTGCTTTCTTTCTTCCACTATTCTGATTTGTTCTACATTCAATCTCGTCAATCTCGTCGTATGTTTCTTCGCTCATATTTTCAGCTTTCATTTTTATTCGCTTATAAACCAATTGACCGACTGTATCTGCGATATCGGTGACGAGGAAGAATAAGATTGGATAAAATTCTGGCGCTTTCCCTCCTGCGTTATATCCCAACAACTTGACTACTTTTATCGATAGTTTCAAAGCAGCCACTCTGTCTGCTTCCAACCACGCGCGCGCTATGTTGTCGTTGAGTTTCTGCAGACGCTCGACGCAATCGCGCTGCGTTGTTCGAGCGATATCTTTCGAGGACGATGTATTAGACGAGGACGCGTTCTCGAGTTCTTGTAAACGCTCGTCGCCAAATTTATCTTCGTTCCTAAACAACGCGTCTATGTCAATATTCACCGTGTTTTTCATAGAAGAGGACGACCGGCGAGTCGGCGTCCCGGGTGTTTTCTCTTCTACATTTCTGTTGATGTTTGTGTAATCGCGAAAGAACTGCTTTTCTTCGCCGTTGTTATTATCCACCCAAGACGATAAGTTCAACTCCAAAACGGCGTCGTCTGAAGCTTGCGTAGCAAATCGATTCACGAATACATTTTGTTTGTGTGCGCTCCATTCCAACAAAGCAGATCGAACGGTCTCAGAAGACGTTTGTGCGAGCGAGCGAACTCTTTCGCTTTCTCGTTGTTGATGAAGTTCAGCTAAGTTGGTTGATGGAGACTTTGTTGTTGTTGTTGTTATTATCGTTGATTCCTTCAATTGAATACCAGACAACTCGATGCGATTGACATCATTTATCAACGCGTTCATACTATTACTGTTATTGCTCTTGCTATTTTTCTCATCATCATCATCATCATCATCATCATCATCATCATCATCGTCGTCGTAGTCGTTGTTATTGTCGTCGCGAATTTCTTCTTTTTTCAATTCGTGTTCAAGAGTAATTTCCCGACGACGAGAGCGAGAACGAGGCACAATATCCTTCAGCACGCGTTCGAACAACAC
>Ga0115000_10002773_pt1 | contig 14861 bp, 7 predicted proteins | sample ArcticOcean_MG_C_6_FD_89690 | JGI IMG/M metagenome (GOLD analysis project Ga0115000, IMG submission 89690) | Marine microbial communities from western Arctic Ocean - ArcticOcean_MG_CB8_128 | ecosystem: Environmental > Aquatic > Marine > Oceanic | place: Arctic Ocean: Canada Basin | collected...
AAAAGCCAGCGCAAAACACCCCCAGGACATGTTGACCATAAATATCGACTTTCTTCTGTTCATATTCATCGAAACGTTCTCATCTTCTCTCCTCGTTTCTCTCTTTTCTTTGAGCGTTAATGTTCTTTCATCATCATCATCAGTTCTTCGCCGTTGTTGTTGTTGTTGTTTGTTGTGTTCAGAAGCATTCGCATCCGAAGCGAGATCGGAAGCAGAAGCAGGTCGTCGTCTCGTCCTCGTCCTCGTCTGAATCGTCTGAATCGTCTGAATCGTCTGAATCGTCGCGGGGGTGGAAAGGGTAGTAAACATCATATTCTTTACGTTTGTTGTGTGTGGTAAAGTTCGTTATTCGTCTTTTTAGGTCAACAACAGAACATTTAGGGTTTTAAAATGTATAAAAATGTAGGCACCCCTTTTTCCTTGGATCTCTCTTTTTCTCTCTCTCCATTATATTGATCACATTAAGACACACACAAACACGGTGCAATACTAATAATAATACTAATACTAATAAAATGTACGGTAATAAAGTGCGAACGACAGAAACGGACAAAAATTTCGTGGCGAATTACACGGAAAAGACCCGTTTGGGGTTTATAGGTACGCGCGATTAAACGAAATTATTCTATTGAGGAGATTTTACCCCTCCCCCCGTTGGGGGCCCCGGGAATTCATTTTTCTCATCTCTCTTTGCGCTCCCCGTTGTTTTCTTTTTATTAATACCCTTCTCTCTTTCTCTCTCTCTTGTGTATTAGGAACGTGGAAACACCGGTATTACGCGATTAAGCAAAGACTACTCCCGAACGCGAGTAAACTCCAACCGAGCGAATTAGAAAATCAGTCCCGAATTGTCGTGCACGTGGATATCGATTGTTTTTTTCTCCAAGGCTCGGTGCGCACTTTGCGACCGGATTTAATCGAGGATACCGAAACACCCATGGTCGTCTCGTGGGGAGAAACCGGGGAGATTAGTTGCGCGAACTACGCTGCTCGAGCGTTAGGGCTACACGCTGGGATGCGGTTTAACGAGAGCGATAGAAAAAAGCCGGAGAATGTTCTCGTGTTGAGTTACTGTTTCGACGCCTACGTCGAATTCGCGACGAGCTTTTACGAGGCGCTGTTCGAGTTGACCGATCACGTGATTGGATCGAGTTGCGATGAGGCGTATTTGGACGTCACGAATGGATTGAAGCTAGAAGGTGTTAAAGAAGTAGGCATAGAGAGCGAGAACGCGAGCATCAGAGGAAAAGCGATGGCGAAGTTTATCCAAAAGCACGTCACCGAGAAGTGTAAATTGAACTGCTCCGTCGGCTCGGGGCCGAACAAGTTGGTCGCGAAATGTGCGACGTCAAAGTACGCGAAACCAAACGGCATGAGCGATAATCCTTTTTATTACGTCTCGAAAGAAAATGCGCGTGACTTTATGGCAAAGTTACCCTTGCAGGACGTCCCGGGGGTAGGACACGTTTTGTTCAGAAAATTGAGCGAAGAGAAGATTCGGACGTGCGCAGATTTGCAAGCGATTGAAGTGGGAAGCCAGAGATTTATGCAACTCGTGGATGCCGTAGGAGGCGATATGGCGACTTATAACTTAATCCAAAAAGCCAAGGGAGTAGACGAAACAGAGTGGATGCCAGATCCACCGCCGCAAACAACGAGCATGAAAATTTCCTGGGGCGTTAGGTTCGAAACCAAGGAAAGAGTTTTGGCGGTTTTAAAAGACATGTCAAAAATTGTTTGCGACAGAGCTAAAATGTTGGGAGATCGCCGCGCAAAATCAATCACATTTGAAATCATGCTCTCGAAAGATGTAAAAAGCACTAAAAAGAAAGGTTTCTTAGGTCACGGCCCTTGTCACGAATACTCGAGATCGCAAAACTTGACCAACGCGACGAACGATTCAAAAGTTATCAACGAGAAAGTTCGAGCGATTTTAAACAAGTTAAACGAGGAAATTCATTTGGGCATCGAGACTATTCGCGGTTTATGCGTGAGGTTGCATTTTGAGAACACTACCGGGTCGCCTGAAAAGAATCCGAAGAAGCGAGTCGTCGGTTTACGAACGGACTATCGAGGCCCGGCGCAAGGTTTAATCGGCCCTCAATCGAAAGTTCACATTCCAGATAAGACGCAACCAAGAGTGAACAGTTTGTTCATGCAGGTGCAAAAGAAACAGAAAGTAGCGAACGAAACATATAGTAATAAAGTAGAAATAGATAGACTGGACCACAGGAACAAAAACGACAACAACAACAACAACAACAACATCACCAAGATCAAAGAAGACAGCGGAGGAGAAAAAGTCAAAAAAACCGCGGTGCCTTTCTTCATCGAGAAAGAGTTCAAATCTATCGAACAACTCTTCGCGTCGTATTCGCGACGACTGGCCATTGAAATGCATCGCGTGCGCCAAAACGATGAATTCAAAGAAACCATCACGCGAGGTCAAGAGCAAATCGTCGCGGGTTTAGCGACCGCGTGCGCCTACTCTCTGGCCGACCACGTGCGCTCCGCCGTCGGAACCATCCAGAAACACTACGTCTACAAAGAAGACATCAAAGCGTTCATCGAGCGAGTAAAAAACTTGTCGAGGTGGCACGAGCGGATGATATCATTCACGACGAATAGAGACGACGGCGTGCACTGTTTCGTTTCGGCGTGGAAAACGGCGTGCGACGCAGTCTATTAATAGCACAATGTAATGACACGCGCAGAGTCACGCGTAGACATTTTTAGCGAGATCACAAGAAGAAGCGTTTTAAATCGAAAAGACGACACAAAAAAATCCCCCCAAACAAACACTTTCGAGCGTTTAATAAATGTTCCGCTCTGCGACGAAATACCTTTTCATCGCCTCTTCCTCGCTCTGTTTGCTCGGATACTTGCGAGACAAGAACATCGTCGTTGTTGACTCTCGGAAGATTAAAAATTCCGAGGTACGTAAGTGCGCGGAGATTTGCGTCGACTGGTCCGCGTGGCTCGAAACGAACAGGAAGTTCATCTGGAATCAGTTTTTGGACGCGCCTTCCTTCTCTTCTTCTTCGAAGTAATAGGAGTTTCAAGAAATGATGAGCGAGAGAGTCGAGAAGCAATCAATATCGGCCATGAATAAACTGGGGAAGTCGATCGCGTTCGGGTGCGCGCTCGGTGTTCTCGTGAGTTTACTGAAACACCAGAGAGATGAAGGACACTTGAAGAGATCGAGAGTTGAACACGAGAGAGCGATGATGAGAACAGGTGGTGATACGGCGTCGAGTTTTAACAGCGGTTCGAGTGGGAATACTAATAATAACAGGCGCATGGGGGATGCGGGTTTTAGGAGGAGTTCCGAGGCTAGCGACGAAAGAGGTGTTCGGAGACGAGAAGGAGAGAAGACGCCGTTTGAGCGGGAGGAAAATCAAGAAGAAGCGGTGATGGATACGGTGTCGACGCAGATGAGTGGTAGTAGTAGTAGCAGCGGCAGTAGTAGTAGTAGCACTCGTCGTTCATCCTCGTCGTCGTCTTCTCTGCTCGCGAATATCAAACCGCTCACGGATACCTACCCGAACGCGTTCGCCTTGCCGTCCATGTCTGATGAACCGAACAAAGTGTGTGAACCGAAAACAATCAACGAGGACGCGTGGGGTTCTGCCAGAAGGTTGGACTTCTCCGTAGCTAAGACTGATACTAATTGGCCGCAGAATTGCGAAGGAGATTTAAAAGCCTTGTGCGAAGTCGTCAAGGAGATTGCGATTGATAGAGAAGTCTTGGCGGCGGTGGCGAATTCCGCCGCGCCAGGAATTTATAAGTTTGTCTATTCGATTAAATCCTTGGAAGTCACAAACTTCCTCGTCATATGCTTGGACGATATGTTGGAAAAGAACTTGAAAGATAAAGGAGTGGCGACGTATAGAGTGAAGAACGACGCGAGAGGGTCGCACAAAATCTCCGCGCAAAAGTTTGGCATCATAAAAGATTTCGTCAAAGTTGGGTGTTCCGTCTTATTGACAGATACGGACGTCGTGTACTTACAAAACCCATTTCCGTACTTATATCGCGATCACGATATCGAGTCTATGTCTGACGGGTGGGACAATCAAACCGCGAATGGGTTTCATCAAGTCATCGACGATGCGGCTATGGGAAGATCTGGACGCGCGCGAGTGAAAGCGTTTCGAGTTTCCGCGTTGAATTCTGGATTGTGGTACGTCGCCGCAACGGAAGCTTCGTATAGGCTCATGTCCATTATGGCGCATAGAATGGCGACGGAAGATTTGTGGGATCAAGCCGGCTATAATTTAGAATTATGGTTCGCCAGTCGAGATTGGCACCAAACGAGCGGGGCGACGGTTCGAGTGATGAATCCGTATTGTTTCTTAAACAGCAAAGTGATGTTTCGTATCGTGAGACATAAAAAGGAGTTGGCTAAAGAGAGGCACAGACCAGTTGCCATGCACGCGAACTACCACACGGATAAAGAACGGAAAATGCAACTCGTTGATAAGTATTACAACCACGAAGCGAACGTCGCGTCTTTAGAATGCACCGTTGGTTGTTCAGGAGAGTTAAAATCCATCGAGGAATTGGAAGGAAAGCATAAACACGCCGTTAACGATGGGATCATTGGTTCTAAGAATTGGAAGGAAGGCGCGCCTGCGGCATATTCCTCTCAGTGCGCGCCGATGAAAGACTGGTCTGGGAAAATTACCGATTTAGGACGCTCGTTACACGCGATTTCAAAAACACCGACACCACCGTCAAACGATGGCACATCCGTACAAATTGACGAAGTATTATCCAGGAAAGGCGATGTTTTTAAAGGTGAACAGTCATCCGCCATAATCGTTTCGGCCAACGAAGACAACGCGGACCATTTGAAAGTCTTCCTCGAACGAGGTGCGAAGAAATTAAAGGTGGACAAACGTGTCATTGTCGTCACAAATTCACCGAAAGCGGCGAATATTGCACGAACTGTCTCTGATAAAATATCCGTGTTGGAGTCGAGTAGTTACGAGGCGGCCATTCTGAAATGGATTGCCTTGAAGCGACTGTTAGAGAATGGCGTGCACACGATTGCGATAGATCCGGAAACCGTGCTCATGCACGACCCGTCGACGTATTTTTATCGAGACGCGGACGTAGAAGCCATGTCGGACGGTTGGGACGATATGACCACGTACGGCTACGACCACGTCGTCGATGACCCTCACATGGATTGGTCGAGATATTGTCACGGCGGACGCGCAGCGAGCAGAGACGACGGGTTTGCGAGATTTGAAGCGACGGAGGAATCGTTGGCGCTCGCGACGCGCGTCGCGAGGATACTCTTAGGCATGAAAGGCTCTTCATCCGCGGATATTGCAACCAGAGCACACGAAGCTTTCAATGAAGCGCTCGATTTGCCTGCCCACGGCGATTATGTCGGTCCTGGTGTCATCAAAAGGACGCTGAATTATTTATGCTTTGCAAACTCGAAGATGATTTATCGCTTCGCTAAGAAGGATGCAAAGGCGAAAAAGTTCATCCCAGTTGCCATACGCATGAGTTACCACTTGCGATTAAAAGAAACCGCGCAAAGAATGACAGACGCGTACAATTACTACGAGGAAATGAAGCAGAACACCGTCCTGGGTGCGAGCGCAAAAACGATTTCGAATTTCGAGCGATGGACGCACGGCGAAGGATTCGGCGAAGTCGCCGCTGATTCTAAAATCCTATGCAAATTGCGAATGGTTTCTCCCACGGAAAGCATAGATAGTTACTCAGAAAAAGCGCACGTGGCGTCTATATTATCCCAATTAGGCGAAAACGAACCGTTCTCCTGGGGTGGGGTCCCTGGTTTACGGTTCTTAGAACGCGGCGATTTGACGACGCCGTGGGGCAAAGGCAAGTGGGGGTTCATCGATAAAGGCAAAGGACAGCTCGACAGTGTGAGCGTTTTCGCCGAGTTTGCAGGCGCGAAACACTTGCTGACTTTTGAAAACATCGCGGAGAGTAACGCGTTGCACGATGCAGTCTTCGTTTCCGAACGGTGCACGGACGGGGACCAAGTGATTGGAAGAGTAGTTGCGAAAGCTCGTAGATAAAAAAAGTTTGTCAATAATAAAGTCCATACCAAACGTCGTTGTTGTATATGCACAAAAATAATTTAAGTTTAGTAGTTTTGGTTACCTTACTCTTATCTCAATCTCTCTCTCTCTCTCTCTTTCTTCTTCTCCACTCTCATCATTCACGCGCCTTTCTCTACCGCAGCTTTCAAAATCGCGCCAGATTCCGCCGCCGACTTCCCGGAGCACTCGTCGAGCAACACCTTTATGCCGGAGATGTCCAACTTGAGCATCAACTGATCCAAATCAAACTCCTCTGGCGCACCTTCCGCCTCTTCGCGAATCGCTCTCATCGCTTTTCTCGTCTTTTGCATTTCCTTCTTTTCCGCCTCTTTCTTCTTCTTCGCCGCTGCCGCTGCTGCTTTCGCGTCCGCCGCCGCAGCTTCCGCGGCGGCTTTCGCCTCCGCCGCCGCAGCCTCGTTCTCCGCCTTAGAGCCGCCACCTTTACCACCCGAACCGCTCTTTTCCGCCTTCTTCGCCTCTCTCTCTGCCGCTTTTCTCTCCTTCTCCTTAATTACTCTCGGATCTAAATTCTCCGCCGCTTCGAAAAACGCTCTCAACTTCACCGACTCTTCCTTCTTCTTCTCCTTCCTCTTCGTCTCGTTTTCCTTTTGCATTTGCCTCTTGTGGTACCTATCGTTTGCGGATTCCAAATCGTTCTCTTGGTCGTGCGGAAACTCTCTCCACGACTTGAACTTAGTCCATGAGACGTACATCTTCTTCACGTCCTCGTACGGCGCGTCCTCGTCTTCGCAAATTACGTGTCCACCTTTGACTTCCGACCATCTCTCCAACTTTTGAAACGCCGGAATGAAGGTCGTAAACCACGTCTTCCCGGCTTTAACGCTCGTCGGCAAATCGTGTTTCGGCGCGTCTACGGAATCGTACTCTCTTCTTCTCTTATCATCCGACAACACCTCGTACGCGATCGCGACTGCTTTATACCTCTGCTCGATCGCTTCCTTTCCTTCTTCGTCGGCGCCGGCGATGCCGCACTTGTCCGGGTGCAACTTCATCGAATACTCCTGGAAATTCTCCTTAATTTGCTCCGTGGTCGCCAAATACCTCTCCACGGCTAAACCAATCGCCCCGTAATGATCTGGATACTCTTTCGATCCTTTCTTGATCGTTTTCTTCTTCTGAAACGCCGCAGATTTCATCAAATCCTCCACCGTTTCTTCCTCCTCTTCCTCTTCCTCTTCCTCGTCGTCGTCGTTTTGGAACGAACTCAGCGAGTCTCGACCTCTCCCAGCTAATTTCGCCGCTCTCAAATACTTCTCGTCCGTCGCCTCCAACCCTAAATATTGTCTCGCTTTCGCGTGGAAGTGTCTCCCGGCGGCTTCTTTCGTCTCGGACGCGCGAATGAACATTCGCGCAGTCGAACCAGTCACTTCGCTCCCACCCGATGGGACTTTCGTCTCGTCGTACTCGAGCCGTAAATTGATGTAATCCTGTCCTTCGCCATCGATGATGGCGGTGAAATCTTCGAACGACTCCACGTGCGAAAGCGTCGGCTTCGGTTTCTTTTGAAGCTGTTGGATGAGATTCATTTGGTTATCTTCTGACTTTTATCTGTGTGTGTATGTGTACGCGTATACTCTCAAGCCGCCGGTCGGATGATTGATTTTTCCTTCTTTTATCTTCTTCTCTTTGCGGCGAGAGAAATCTTTCGCGCGCGTGCACGTAAAAATCAGACTACGCGCTCGAAAATTCCGTCGTGAGAAGAGAGATCTCTTTCTCTCTTTTGTGAATTTTACGTGCGAGAAAGCGTGGACGTACTACCGTGACTTAGTATTAGAAAAGAGCGAGAGGGGGGGAGATTTGTGGGGAGAAATCTCTTTAAAAAGATGGCGGCGAACTTGTGCTTGAGAGTTCAGAGATGTTGGTTTGTGGTGAGTTTTTGTTGAAAATGTGATGAAAACGGACAAAAGCCCACAGAAACAAACTCTATACGTATTACTTTGAGAAGTATCCGTTGAAGACGGAAGACGCGATTCGTGGAGCGTTTGACATGCCGTGGGTGGAGAGCGAAGGGAAGCATGAGTTTCCCGGTTTAGTTTCGGCGTAACGCGGTATAACGTGGTGGACACGTGTTAGAATATAGTTTCGTCGTACTAGTTTCGTCGTACTGTACCTGGTATGGTACTCGCTTTTATATATACTCTGTGTGTGTTCGTGTCTCTCTTTCTTTCTCTCTCTCTCTCATTCTCTCTCTTTCTCTCTGTCTTCCTCTGTGAGTGAGTGTTTTTATGAGGTGTGTAACTCTCCGTGTTCGTATCGCCAACCTTCTGGTAACGGGCAGTTGTTGTCGAGGAGGTATTGTAAACATTCGGTTCGGTTGTAGTAGTGCGCTTCTCGAACGGCGTCGTCGTCCCAAGGCGCTTTGGCGGTTTCGTGTAAGTACTTCAAACAGTCTAAGTGGGGGCCGAACGAGGCTGCACGCTCACACGCCAATGCGTCATATTGATCATACTTACGCTCAACAAGGTATTCGAGTATGTGGAGATGACCATTTCCAGCCGCCCAAGCGGCAGTATACTCATCCCAAGGCGCTTTCGCTTCTTCGTGTAAGTATTTGAGGCACTCGAGATGACCTTCTGAGGCAGCATTTCCACACGCCATTGAATCAATAGGACACTCATTTGCAACGCAATACTTCACCATTTCCAGATTACCGTGCTCTGCGGCCGCAAGAATCGTCTGATCATCCCACTCACACTCTTTCTCCTCTCGCGCCCACTTGAGCAACTCGAGTTTATTCGTTTCAGCAACTTTCCAGCAGAAATATGATTCGTCTTTGCGCCAAAACCTCGGCCACAACGATTTATGCTCCCAAGCAAACTCCAAAGTCGATATCGATGACATCTCTTCAACTTTAAACTTCTTCCTCAAATCACTCGCGCGAGACGATCTCTTCACCAACTTTCTCGTCTCTGTATTCACTCCGTACAAGAATTTCACATCCGTTCGATTCAATCTCGGAAGAACGTGCTTCTCCACGATGTCTCTGCACTCGCCGCCGTCCGACAAAGCGTCCCTGAACAATCGCCACAGCATCATCGGTTTACGCTCGATATCGACTGCGACTTTCTCGAGCTTTCGGATCTGTTTTCTCGCGTTTTTTAGACGCTCGTGCTCCTCTTCTGTCCTGTAGTCACACCATTCGGAATTTTGCATCATCTTTTGATGAAAAGCGCGGGTTCTTTCTCTATCTCTCTTCCCCATCGTCAAAAGCCTTTTCTGCGCTCGAATCGTCATCGCTTTAGAAACAAGACATCATCTCTCTCTTCTGTTCTTTTTTTAAGTTGTCGTTAAAGCGCGTAAAAGCGTGTCTCTTTCACTCTCTCGAACTGAGGAGCAAAAGCTCTCGTGATGTCGTTATAAATTCCCCAAAAGTTCGATTCATTAGTCCCGCACGACAACAAACAACAACAACGCCTTTCTTTCGTTGAGGACGAGGAGCGCGTAAAAGTGGAGCGCTGTTCTATAAACGAGAGGTGCACGCGAGTATTTATATATAATTAAAAAATGCCGAACCCGTTCGTGGTTTTAGCCACGGCTGGGTACGACCACACCATTCGATTTTGGGAAGCCACGCGAGGGGTGTGTTACCGGACGTTGCAACACCAAGACTCGCAAGTGAACAAACTGGAAATTTCACCGGATAAGCAGATATTAGCCGCGGCTGGGAACCCGACGATTAAGATATTTGAAGTGAACGCGTCGAATCCGTCGCCGATATTAACGCACGAAGGGCACCAAGGGAACGTGACTGCGATTGGGTTTGAAAGAGACGGGAGATGGATGTATTCCGGGTCGGACGACGGGACGGTGAAGCTGTGGGACGCGAGGCAAGGATCGAGACACACGAGGGAGTACGAGTCGAGAGCGGCAGTGACGACGGTAGCGTTGCACCCGAATGGCGCGGAGTTGTTATCTGGAGACGCGAATGGGAATATTCGCGTGTGGGATTTGACGATGAACGCGTGTTCGTGCGAGTTAGTGCCGGAGGTTGGAGTAGCGGTGAGAAGCGTCAGCGTGGCGTCGGATGGGAGTTTAGTCGTCGCAGGAAACTCTACTGGGACGTGTTACGTGTGGCGGTTGCAAAAGGATGCAAAGACGACGGCGCATTTCGAACCGTTGCACAAGTTGAGAGCGCACCCGGACGAGTACGTGTTGAAGTGTTTGATTTCGCCAGACGTGAGGAGTTTAGCGACGACGAGTAGCGATAAGACGGTAAAATTATGGAATTTAGACGGGTTAGGATTAGAACGGACTCTGAAAGGGCACTCGAGGTGGGTGTGGGACTGCGTATTCAGCGTCGACGCGGCGTATTTAGTCACCGCCAGTAGCGACGGAAGCGCTCGACTTTGGGATTGTAGCAGCGGCGAAGCTATTCGCGTGTATAACGGACACCACAAAGCCGTGGTGTGTTGCGCGCTGAACGACTCCGCCGTGGATGCCGCCACTGGGTGAGAGTAGGAATGCACGCGTAGAAGTCGAATTGTAAATAATAATAATAATAATAATGTTGTACCACCAGAAAAGTAAACTCACGCGCTCTTGCATTTCGCTTTTCAATTGCCCTTCTTTCGGTTTGCGACATAAAAAATTGCTACGAGAGCAAAACACTCGCGAAAACAGAAGCACCCATCGGGTCCGTCGAGCGCGGCTGCCGCGAAAGAGAGACGCGAGGACGAAAAAAGTATCCCTCGCCGTCGACTGAAAACGAAGCGCGATTTTGAAGGAGCTTCTTCTCGAGCTTAAACTAAGCCGAGGGAGAGAGAGAGAGAGAGAGAGAGACAACCGCCCGCAGAATTCAAAACAATCGATACTTTTAAAAATGACAAAGTCTTTCGGATGTTCCAAGTGCCGATATAGCAGAAACGGGTGCCACAAGTGCCGAAATCCAGACGCGCAGTTTCAGCCGAAAGAGCTGACGAAAGAAGAAGAGGCGAAACGGATCGCGAGTTTAACCTCGTACGAGTTAGAGAGAGAGGTAGGGAACCAACACGAGAAATTTTTGACTCGAGTGACTGACACCTGACTTTCTCTTCTTCAATACTATTAAAATAAACAAACACTTCATTCACACAGGAAAACATCAAACGAAACAAGTTACGATTGGCGGCTTTAGATTTACCGAAACCAGTCGCGAGCGCATCCAAAACGACATCGAATGCGCCAAAGAAGAGAAAACCAAAGGAACAGTTGGAACCGACGCGACGATCGGCGCGGGAGAAGTCGCAAAACGTAAACTACAACTTTGACGCCTACGATAAGGTGTTAAAAGCGGCGGAGAGAGCGTTTGAAGGGAAGAGCTCGTCGATGGGATACATAGATCCAAACTTAGACGAGAATTTGATGTCGTGCGAGGAATATTGCGAGAGCAAAGGGTTGAAGAATGGGTTAAAGATTGAGAGAGATTTTGAAGGGTGGGTGGAAGAGAAGACGTGCAAGGAGTTGAATTTTGCGCCGACGCAAGAGGAGCACTGGCAGAGGATGGGAGTGAGTGGCCCTAGAGAAGCGGTAGGAAGGATGGGGAAAGCGGCAAACGCGAAAGAGCATTCGAGGAAGTGTTTGCACACGAATCCGAACATGTATTTTTATCGACACTGCAAACCGGGGGAAGAGCCGAAGTGGGGACCTTGGGAGGAAGACGAGATTCAGTTGTTCTTGGAGACGGCGATAAAATACGGAGCAGGGGATAATTGGGGGTTATTTTCCTCGTACATTCCAGGGAGGGTTGGGTACTCGTGCAATCAAGCCTATCGTAGCATTATGTTGCCGAGAGGATTGATTTTAGACGACCATTATTTGATGACCGAGAGCGGCAAAACAATCATTAGGAAGAAAAGAACGGGATTGAAGAAATACACGTGTTGAAACAGTTCGCAGCACGTACAAATTCAGATGTAAAACTTATTCTAATCGTAGATTCATAGCACTCTTACTACCTACACACGGGCACGATGTCGTTATGAACACGCGCACGATGTATGGGCGCTTCTTTCTCTTTGCGTTTCTTTCTCTTTGATACTTTTATGACTAAGATATCAGCGACCTCTCGACAGAATCAAGGGTGCTCTTGTAGTAGCCTCTCGGCAGAGCCGAAGGTTTTCTTGACGTTCGAGCGATATAGAATTCGTAGTACTTCGCCACTCTGTTCTTCCTGAACGGTTTGGCACAGACTAACAAACACTCAAAACGGTTTTTTGCAGTCGCGCGTTAATATTGCGCTCTTCCAGCGATAGAGATATCAACGCGCTCGCAACTCTTACTTTCTCTCATCTCTTCAAAATCTCTTCTTTATGACTACACTCTCAAAATCGAAACTCTTTCGTACAGTAAACTCGAATCAGATGGTATCGTTCGACGACGCCTCGTTCTTCTTTTTTTTGTTCAACTGGGTATTTTTACTAAACCCGGCTCGGATCAGACTTGGCTCGCTCCGCTGTTGTCACGGAATAATAAAAAACGTATTCCGCGATACAAAGAGGTACTGTTTCTTTTACATCAATTCAAGTTGATGATTGTACAACAAAGAAACAGTATCAGCGCAATTTCCTCCGCGTCTCACTCAATCTTTCATTCTCGTTTACTTTCCTATTTCCTTCCTTCCTAAGAATACAATCCTCTCTCTAATTTTCCTTCTCTCCTCTTCCTCCTCCTCTTCTTCCTTCTTCTATATCTTTTATACAAACAATTTTCTAAATAACACTTTCTATAAACACGGATGATGGTGATGAATGTTGCAAAATTGTTATCGACAATACTTTGACGGATCGATGTTCTGCGGGATTTGTTGAATCTCCGTCCCTAACTCTTGCTCAATTCTGAACAAGTTGAAGCGATCTTCGTATGTCACCAGGTTCACGGCGATACCCAAGTGACCGAATCGCCCGGATCTACCGACTCTGTGCAAATACGTCTCGCCAGATTTCGGAAAATCAAAGTTGATGACGACGTTCACGGATTGAATGTCGATACCTCGCGTGAACAAATCCGAGGAGACCAAGTTTCTGCACGATCCAGCTCTGAAATCGTGGAAGACTTTGTTCCGGTCGCCTTGTTGCATTTTCGCGTGGATGTAAAAGCACGAATAGCCAAGCTCGGTAATTTTCCTCGCGAGCAGTTCAACTCTGTTCACAGAGTTGCAAAAGATCATCGACTGATTGATTTGTAACTTCGAAAACAACGTGTTCAAGCAGTGCACTTTCTGTCTCTCTTCCACAAAGGCGTAGTATTGCGTGATACCTTTCAAGGTCAACTCTTCCATCAAGTTAATGACGTAAGGCTTTCTGAGATACTTGTCTTTGAACGATTTGACTGTAACCGGAAACGTCGCCGAGTACAACAAAATTTGTCGGTTCTTCGCGCAGAAATCAATAACTTGCGCGATGACTGGTTCAAACTCCGGCGCCAACAACTTATCGGCTTCATCCATGGCCAACATCGTGACGTTGGATAACTTCGCGACGCCTTTCCCGGCCAAATCGACCAAACGACCCGGCGTCGCAACGACGACGTGCACCGTTTGGTGCAAACGCATAATGTCGTCCTTCAAAGAGGTACCACCCGTCGTTACCATGACTTGCGTCCCCAAGTGCTTCCCGAGTTCTTTGCACACCTGCGCGGTTTGCAACGCCAATTCTCTCGTAGGGACCAAAATAACCGCTTGGATGATATTCTTCGTAGCGTCCGTCTTTTCCAAAATTGGAATCGTAAACGCCGCGGTTTTACCCGTCCCGTTCTTCGCTCTCGCTAAAATATCTCTCCCAGTTAACGCGATCGGAATCGACTCTTCTTGAATCGGCGAAGGTCTTTCGAATCCTTTCTCGAAAATGCCCATCAAAAGTTCTCTCTTCAAGAAATAATCCTCGAATTCGTTTCCTTTTGTCGCGGTCACATCTTCGGTTTGGTATCGCTCGTCGCGCGCTGGAGCTTTGATCTGGTCTTTCCAGTTATCTGGCGCTTGCGTTGGGACCAAGTTTGGACTGTTGTTCGAAGATGAAAAGAGTTCTTCGGTTAGTTTTTTGTGTAATTGTCAAACGTCTCGAAGAGGAAGAGACGCGATGATATTAAGCGGAAGAAAGAGAGAGAATTATAGTAACGAGAATCCGAAAACGCAAAACGCAAACCTCTCGCGACCGAGAAAACGTCTCTAAAACGAAAGAAACCCGCGAACGCAAAATATGTGCACTCACTCGTACGCGTTGTGCGCCGGGTACGACGCTTGCTGAGGCGGTTGTTGGCCACCAAAGTTCATTGTTGTTTTCTCTTAATTTTTTTGTGCGTTCCAAGATGATTTGATGGTTTTCTTGTTTCGCGCGAATTGACTTTGTCTCCTATAAACTCCAAAAGCGGTGTCAAAAGCTCTCTCTCTCTCTTTGCACTTAAAGAAATCGAGAAGTAACGATCTCTTTGCGCGTAAATTTGGTGCAAGAACGCGTGAAATGTGTTCGCGTCTTCTTTCGCAAAGGTTGTGTTGTTCTTGTTGTTGTTAATGTTGTGCGGCAATTATATCTAAACGATCGAGAGAGAGAGAGAGAGAGAGAAAATCCGAGGAAAAATCTCTTCTTTCTGCGAAAGTGGCAGCCAGGTAAAAAAAGAAGTTTCTCCTCATTTTTAAGAATAACGAACTCCTCCTGGTGTTGTAGAGTTGTTGTTTTAGAGTAGTAGATGTGAACAGAGGAAAAATGGAGGAGGGAAAAGCAAAGAAGAAACGAGAACGAACGACTCACGCGACGGGAGAAGAAGAAGAAGAAGAAGAAG
>Ga0115000_10002777_pt1 | contig 14854 bp, 12 predicted proteins | sample ArcticOcean_MG_C_6_FD_89690 | JGI IMG/M metagenome (GOLD analysis project Ga0115000, IMG submission 89690) | Marine microbial communities from western Arctic Ocean - ArcticOcean_MG_CB8_128 | ecosystem: Environmental > Aquatic > Marine > Oceanic | place: Arctic Ocean: Canada Basin | collected...
AATGAATACATTCGGCTCAATACTTCACAAGATTGATCTGGAATAGTAGGTGAAGTATTACCAGTTTCAAATTGAAATCTCCATAATCCTGTGAGTGGAGTGGTTTCCCACCATTTATTTTCATCTTCATCTTCAGAAATCTCAACTAATTTATCTGGATTTTTTACGTGGAAATCGATAGAGGTTGAGCTTAGAAGTGATGACCATAATCTTATCTCATCAATATTGCCTGTCCAGAAATTCCCTAAAGTTGATAAGGCACGATTTACTTTTCCACCGATCACTAAATCATTTTCATCTATATTAATACTCATCCCTAGAAATGTTTTAGCAAGCTTTCCATCAATATAGATTTGAATATTTTCATTAGAAGTAATAGCTATATGGTGGAATATAGTACCGCTATTTAAGTTTTCAGCTAAATTGAGTGAAATAGGGTCAAGGCGGATATCATCCAGCCAAAACTCCAATGCGTTGGGGGAGAGTGGGTCTTTAAAAAGTCCAAATTTTATGGCACCCTCTTCATCAATAATAGATGTTAAACATGCGGACTCTGAATCACCTGAATTACCTCCAGTGAACCAAAACTCTAAAGTGAACGCATTATTCATCACACTAATATCATTATCATCATTGGAATTATTAATGATATGAATCCATGCATTACCATTTAATTGTAATGAATTATATTGTGATGTGCTCTGTAAGAGAAAATCGGTGCATGACATAAAAATTAATAATATTAATAACTTCCACATTAGGGTTTAGATTTTCCTAATTTAATATTACTCTCTGAGGTTCTACCATATTTGTTATGTACTTCAATTTGGTAGTACCAAGTTTTACCAATACCAATATTATTACGGTCTTCAAAAAATATTTGATTTGGATCAATAATTTCTGCCAATAAGATTCGTGAATCAATATCCATACCCTCATGTTCACTTCTATAGATTGTATATTGATAAAAGTCAGATTCACTGTAAGCTGTCCATTCTAAATTGATTTTATTATCTAAATTAATACTTATAGATGTGATGGTTATATCTATCATCGCATTTGCAGTTAAATCATTGCATATAATTTGACTAAAACGAGAATTCCCAGTAAGGTCAGTTGAATTCATTATATAGCATGATTTTTCACCAAAATTTTTAGTTTCAGAATAGGTACTGTTATCAGAGTCAAAGGATTCTATTAATGAGAAATTAGATAACTCTGAACATTCAATTGGAGAAGTTAGATAACCACACTTCTGTAATTGAATGGCGCTAATATCTGTTTCAATACTGGGTATCCATCCAAATTGATTAATGGGGGTCCCATTCTCTGTAAAGGATTCAGAAACCTTTATGGCCCCCACAAAATCTGGTTCCCATGTACTAGGTGCCATGGGCGAAGAAAAAATATTAATTATTTCTGAGAGTACATCATCTGCTGAAATAATCACATTTTTAAATAACCCAGGTAATAATGGAAATGTGTATTGGCTATTTTCTGTGGCCGTGTTACTTTCGCCATCAATTTCAATATTAAATGTATTGATATCAGTATTTTCAATCCATTTTAATGTCATGGTATCACTATTATCAGTATCCTCAATAAAGGATAAATTAAATTCATAGATTTCATTAATTTCGCCAGGAATATTTGAAATGGTATTTTTAACATCATTACATGAATAAAAAATAGGAATGGAAAGTATAAATAATAACTTATACAATCTCACCCTTGTTGGACTTTAATTTTCTTAGTTGAATTTGGAGATCGGCAATTTCAAGAATGTTTTCTGAGTCAGATTCTTGCGATTGATTGGTCGATTTAAATTTTTCTCTTAATTCATCCAATCTAATTTTCAACCAATATTCTTCTAACCTGTTTACACATTGTTTTGCCATATATGGAGTAGCGTCAATTTTTTCCACATCAAAAATAAGTGACGAAAGTTTTCGTCGGCAAGATTCATCTTTTAGTTCATTCATTATAATTGAAGCATTTGGAGTTTGTTCAGAATGTAAATGAATATACACAGCATCAAAAATAGATTTAACCGAATGGGAGTGTAGCCATTTCACATCGAGTTTTTCATATATAAGACCTCTAATTTTAATATCTTCAACAAAACAGAGCTGTATGAGTTCATCTTCAATTCGCCTAAGAGGTGAAGGCTCAACTAATATTTTTTCTGGTTTGGGAGTTGGGTCTTTTTGTTTAAATTCAGCTCGACGATTTTGTTTCTGTAGCAGACTACTTAAGGATTGGAAAATACTCTCTTCACTAACTCCTGTGATTGAGGCCAATGAACGGGTATGAAGCTCGCGCAAAACGGGATCTTCAATTTGAACTAAGTCAGTAATCACTCGTTGAATAAACTGAGACATGCCTGTGGGACCAGATATATCATGTCGTGTATTTTGAACATGAAATTCTAAAAGTCCGCTAGCTTTTTTAATGGCATTATTAAATGGTTCGACACCTTCTTCTTTCACCCAGTCATCAGGATCTTTTCCATTAGGAATGGTAATTATTTTAGGCTCTAATCCAAATTTTATTAGAATATATCCGGCACGGATGGCGGCACTAACTCCAGCAGTATCTCCATCATAAGCCATATAGATTTTTTTACAAAATCGTTTAATAAGTTTGGCATGCTCCTCCGTAAATGATGTCCCTGAAACTGCCACCACATTCTTAATCCCCGCTTGATATAGTTGCAGGTAGTCTAAATATCCTTCCACCACAATTGCATATTCTTTTTTGCGGATATCTTCTTTAGATGCCCATAGACCATATAAAATTTTACTTTTACTATAAATGGGTGTTTCAGGTGAATTAACATATTTGGCAGGGTCTTCCTTTTTAAAAACGCGACCTGCAAAGGCAATGGTTTTACCATTTGTATTGGCAATACTGAACATGATACGTGCACGAAAACGATCGAAATATCCACGTTCATTATTTAAAATAAGACCACTTTTGGATAATGATTCCGTTGAAAAACCCCCCTTTTGGAGGTTGTTTTTTAATCCATCAAAACTATCCATACTATAGCCTAGTTTGAAAAAATTGATGGTTTCTTTCGTCAGCCCCCTATCTTGTAAATGTTGGAATACTATTTTACCTTCGACAGTATCTAAATTTTTCAAATAATACATAGCTGTATTCTCATGAATATCCAAAATCTGAGTAATAAGGTCACGTGATTGTCCAGGTACATTATCAATATCAAGTTGGATTCCATATTGTTCCGCAAGATGACGGAGAGAGTCAACGAAATCTAGGTTTTCAATTTCCATGATAAAATTGATACTTCCACCCCCAGCACCACATCCAAAACATTTGTAGATTTGTCGTTCTTGATTTACGGAGAAAGAGGCTGATTTTTCATTGTGAAAAGGACAAAGTCCAAAAAAATTGCGCCCTCTTTTCTTGAGTTCAACATAACTAGATACAACTTCCACAATATCAGCTGTACTTCTTATTTGTTCAATTGTTTGTTCTGAAATTCTTGCCATATATAGTTTAGTATATTTTTATGTTACAAACTGATACTGTACTACCAATAATAATCTACCTAAATTTAACAACACTTAATCAAGCAACCATAATAAGAATTCATAGGATAGCTCATGTCAAAGGTTAGACAGATTAGAGTAATAATGTTTACAGATATAATTGGCTTTAGTAATATAATGTCAAAAGATATTTCTGTTGGGATAAAGGTTCTTGAAGAAAATTCTACTTTGCACAAAAAACTAGTTGAAAGTTACAGTGGGAAGATTATAAAAAAAATTGGTGATGGAACACTATGCATCTTTGATTCTGTAGTTGAAGCTATAAATTGTGCTCAAAAACTCATTAAAGAAACAAATTGTATAGATTTATATAAAATTAGAATAGGTGTACATATTGGTGAACTTGTCTTTAAAGATAATGATATTTTTGGTGAAGGCGTAAATATAGCAAGTAGGCTAGAAAGTATTGCTCAACCAGATTCAATAATAATTTCTAAAGATGTAAATGACCAACTATTAAATTTCAAAAATATACATACACAATCTTTAGGCTGCCATTCAATCAAAGGCATTGGTAGAGTACTTGAATTATTTTCTATTACTCCTGATAATTATAAATATGGCAAAGGTTATTTGACTGAAAAGGTAATTATAACTGATAGAAAAAATGAAAAAACTAAATCAATTTTGATTCTACCTTTTACTAATAAGGGAGAAAGTAAAGATGAATTTTATTGCTATGGTATGACAAATGAATTAATATCTGAACTATCATATAAACCAGATTTGATAATAAACTCTATTGAGAATTATAAAATTCCAAATTGGAAAGAATTATCATGTTTAGAATTAGGTGACTTATGCAGCAATAATTATATTATATACGGTTCAATTTGGAAACGTGATAAGGCTTTTCAACTAAGTATTGAATTATATGATTTAAAAAATAAAAATATTGCATGGGCAGATCATTGGTATGAAGATTGGAATAACGTACCTAATATTATAGATAAAATAGCAAATAGTATTTGTAATATTTTTAAGATTGAAGAAAACCGGGAGACTGGGCTTTGTAAAACTATACCTGCTATTACAGAAGCTTATGACTTCTATCTCGAAGGTAAGTATATTTTTAAACACCGGCATAATGAGATTGATATTGAAAAATCTAAAGAGAAGTTATCTAAGGCAATTGATTTAGATAAGGGCTTATTGCAGGCTCATATTTTATACTCTCAGATTTTAATTTGTGAAGGTAAATTATATGAATCATTAGACTTATATAAAAAAATACTCAAACAGTATTTGAGAAAAAATGATAAGATTAGAATCGCTAGTTGTTTAAACAGTATAGGGGATATTCTATTTTATATGGGAAGACCTAATAGTGCATTATCCTATCAAAATAAAGCTCTAAATATTTGTGAGTCTTCAAATAATATACGAGGTATAGGCTATGTTTTAAATAGTTTAGGGAACATATATGCTTATAAGGGAGAATTGAATAAGGCTGAAAGTAGTTTGTTGAATTCGCTGAAGATTAGAAAGATGCTAAAAGATAAATTGAATATTGCTGTCGTACTAGGAAATATTTCTTTGGTTAAATTAGATCAACTAGAATTTAAAGTAGCACTAAATAACGCTTTTGAATCCCTTAAAATCAGAGAAGAAATTGAAGATTTTTATGGTTTGGGTATTATTAATAATATATTAGGAAATATTTATTTTAAACATGAGGATTTTAAGAAAGCTGAATATCATTATTATCAATCTCTTAAATATAAAAAAATAATTAATGATAGAGTTGGTATTGCAGTAAGTATGAATAATTTGGGAAACATCAATGTTTATAAATCAGAAAACAATAAAGCTATTGAAAAATTTAATAAGTCATTAGAAATTTCGAACGAGGTAGGATATTACTTAGGTACCTGTGAGGCTTTAGAAAGTTTGGCCAATACATATTTGAATACGGGTGATATAGAAAAATCTCATAACTTAATAGAAGAATCTTTGAATATAAGATATGAGATTAGATGTGCAAGAGGCATAAAAAAAACACTCAATAAAGTAAATTTAATTAAATCAGGTATCAGAGATATTAAGATAGAATTAAAATCATCTGCAGTACATAATAATCTTTTCCCGAGTAAAGATATTGAAATATCTAAGGCTAGAGAACCTGGGGATATTAACTTTAGTTTAGTGAATAATATTATAGATGATATAAATAAATATGTAAAAAACTATAATGATTAATTATTTATGAGTTTTATCCTTCTAAAATCAGACTGAATGCAGTGGTAAGTTTGAGGACTTGTCCATTTGTTTTTTGAAGGTTTTTTGCCAGTTGCCCAGCAATATTTCTCATGATAACATTTCCTACTTCAGGGTCCGCATCACAGATATTAAAAAAATCATTAGCATATAAAATTCCAATATCACAACTTGTGATTGCAGTAATAGTTGCAGTTCGTTTATCATTCTCATCAAATAAAGACATCTCTCCAAAGACTGGATAACTTTTAGCGGTAAGCCTAGTCATTTCTTTTTCTCTAGTATCTACATTGGTTTTGTTAGTCATGAGTGTCATGGCTTTGGTGATAGTAACATCCCCCGAAAATAAGAAAATAAGTGAATCGCCGTCGTCACCCTCATTAATAATATTTTTATTTTCTTTAATTGAGTTGGGTTTAATTATTGGAGTAAATGCTTTGATTTGTGTACTCGTCAAACCATTGAATATTGAAAATTTTGATAATAATTCTGTGCTTAGATTACTCATGGAATTACAATAGCTCCCTGTCCGCTTTGAATAATATGGTTATTATCTGGATTTAAAAAGATATCGACTTTACTCTCTTCTGAAAGCGAATGACCTGCCGCCTTTAATTTCCTCTCAATAAATGCATCTAATGCGTCACTCTCTGAAGATAAAAAATCACCAAAACCTACATTTTCATTTTCAATAAAGAGGCCTATGCATAGAACATTTTTATGACTTTTGAAATAGATAGCAGTTTCTGCAAATGTTTTACCAATGTAACTTTCTGGTATAGTCATACTTTTAAATCGATGAGCAGAATGAAGGTCTAACAATTGATTCACCGCTTGAGGAACTCCAGGCTCTAAAACATGAGTGGCTGCCATAAATGATTCATAGGTATCATTAACGATAACTTCATCTGCTTTTGCTCGTTTCAAATATGGAAGTTTATCTTGTTGAGAAACATGGGCAACTACTTTAAGGTTTGGAAGTTTGTTCTTAATGGTTAAAACCGTGAGAATCGTTTTATCATCATCATTTTCAACCGTATCATCTGAAATAATTATTGCTGATTTTGCATCGTCAATACACGCTTTATTAAGTATTGATTCAAGAGCATAATCACCACGAACAAAATAAATTTTCAATGTTTCTGAATTAAAGCGAGCAATGATACTATTCATTTGATCTTCGCTCATATCGTTTATCATCGCGATTTTTACACTCTCACGTTCAGAGGATAGTTTCGCTATATTGGAGAGAACCTTCTCAATATTACTATTCCATCCACAAATTACAATATGATTATTGAGCTTTAGATTTTCCAAACCTCGTCCTTCCATTATTTTTTTAGTAGTGAAAATTGATGAGATCGAACCAGTAAGAACAGAAATGAGACCAATTCCAGAAAACATAATTATGACAGCCAAGATTCTACCTGGGATTGAAGATGGAGAATAATCTCCATACCCTACCGTTGTGATTGTAACAATGGTCCACCAAATAGCATTTCCAACCTCAGCCAGGTCTCCATTTTCAAAATAGATAATTGAAAAAGACCCTACTACCCATACAATTAATACTGTTAGGAGAATCCTAAAGTTAGGGTTTTCGAGGAGTTGGTTAATTTTAAGTTTCAATCTATCCATATGGTTCTTGTCTACGAATTATTGTGGTGAATTATAGCACTTTCAGAATAGTAAATAAAAGTGAATTATTAATTCAAAAAACTATGTTCTAATACGATAGCCTTTAGAAAACATTATAGATGCTATTGCAGAGAATGTAATAGCAAATGTTACGCTAATTATTAATGAAATTTCAGGGGATGTATCACCTACGCCTAACGTTGCATATCGCAGACCATTAATCATCCAGTAGAGTGGATTAAACATGGAAATTGTTTGCCAGAATTCGGGAAGCATCTCTATAGACCAGAACACACCACCCAACATAGAGAGTGGCATAAATACAAATGTCGTAAACATGCCGATATGGTCCCATGTTTTGGCATAAATACCAACAATCACGCCCATTGCACCGAATGCCCATGATACGATAATTAAATATAAGCTAGTAAGTAAAATATTATCAATGGTGAAGTCTGTAAGTATCATGCTCAATAAGATAACCATCGTTCCATTGATGAGCCCTCTACAAGTAGCACCAATAATATAGGCCACGCTAATTTCAAACCCACTAAGTGGAGTAATAAGGAGATCATCTAAGAATTTTAGAAATTTTGCTTGCATCAAACTGGATGATGAATTTTGGTAGGCATGATTTATGACTGACATCATCACAAGTCCAGGGATAATATAATTCATATAAGAAATATTTTTTATTTCCCCAATTCGGGACCCTAATGCGTGCCCAAATACTAAAATATATAGCCCCGAAGAAATAAGTCCGGGCATAATAGTCTGTTTCCATAGGTGAAGAAAACGAAGTATTTCTCGTTCAACTAGTACAAAAAATCCAGGACTAAACATTTTCATTCTCCACTTTTCCCTCTAAAATTGATCGTCCGGTTAGCTTTAGGAATACATCCTCTAAACTACTTTTACAAATTTTCACTTCTTCAACATTTAAATCTAATTTTGTAAGTAGATTGATAATTTTAGGCATATCTGTTTCAGGTTTTGATGTGGGGATATGAAGTATGTTTTCTATGCTCGTAAATGTCCAAGGTTTGATACTCAATTCATGTGGAATATTATATAATTTAATTTCAATGCTTCCTGTGCCCAATTTACTGATGAGCTCTTGGGGAGAACCTTCCGTTACAATTTTACCTTCATCAATAATTGCTACCCTATCACAAAGGGCTTCAGCCTCCTCAATATAGTGGGTGGTGAGTAAAATAGTTTTTCCATTTCTATTTAATTCCCGAAGGTAATCCCATAACATATGACGGAGTTCAATATCTACGCCTGCAGTGGGTTCATCTAAAATAATAATGGGAGGATCATGCACTAGTGCCTTGGCAATTTGTACACGTCTCTTCATCCCACCAGAAAGTTGACGGGCAGTGCTATGTGCTTTCTCAGTGAGTCCAAATTGTTGGAGCATTAAATCGGCACGTTCAGCCGCTCTACTTTTGGATAGTCCATAATACCCTGCTTGAAGAATCAATAATTGGCGAATAGTAAAAAATACGTCAAAGTTTAATTCTTGAGGAGATAGCCCCATGAGCAATCGAGCATCTCTAAATTCTGTCACAACATCTTTCCCCATTGCGGTGGCAGAGCCTGAAGTTAGATTTACCAACCCCGTAAGGATACCAATAGTTGTAGTTTTACCCGCACCATTAGGGCCAAGCAATCCAAAGAATGAGCCTTTGGGAATAACTAAATCAATGGCATCTAATGCTTTGAATCCACCTTCATAGATCTTTGTTAACTGTTCAATTTTTATTGCAGAATCAGACATGAATTATTTACTATCCTTAAGAATTAATGTGGCAATATTTTCCACGTGAGGAGTATGAGGGAACATATCCACGGGCCTAAGTTTGATTAGCTCAAATCTATTTTCGCAAAGTACTTTCAAATCACGCGCTTGTGTTGATGGATTACAAGAAACATAGACCAATCGCTTAGGTGCTTTTTCAATGATATCATTGATTGTATTTGGGTGAAGGCCCGCCCTTGGAGGGTCAACAATCATAACATCGGGTAATTCAATTTGTTGCGCTTCAATATTAGTTTTGAATAGATTCATTAAATCGCCCCCAAAGAACCATGCATTTTTAATTCCATTTGAATGCGCATTTTGAATTGCATCCTGAACTGCTGACATGACTAGCTCAAATCCATATACAGTTTTAGCATACTTGGCCAAGTAGATTGAAATAGAACCCGTTCCGCAGAATAAATCATAAAGTACATCGTCTTTGGTCAGGGCGACTTCTTCTTGGATAATATCATATAAACGTTTTGCTTGATGGGTATTTGTTTGGAAAAATGAATCAGCTGAAATCATATATTCATAATCACCCAACTTATCATTGATAGTATCTTTTCCAAAAAGAACCAATTGTTCTTCACCTGTGGAAACCCCCGCACGACGAGCAGTAATGTTATTTACAATACTCACAATATTAGGAAATTCTTTAGTCAATCTATCAACAATAGGTTGGAGTTTTTCATGCTCATTACGAGAAGTTACAATGTTTACCATAATTTCATCAGAAGCACCGCCATGTTTAATCATTAAATGTCGCATGAATCCAGTATGAGCTTTGATATCATAGGGAACTAATCCCAACTCAATTGTCATTTCTTTCACAAGTTCAAGGATTTTATTAGAATCTTTACTTTGGATATGGCATTCATCAATATTTAAAATTTTATCGTATCGGCCGGGTACATGAAGTCCCAATGCAAAATCTGCTGATGCATCTTCGGGCTCGCCTTCTGTAAGCCACCGTCTGTTGGAAAAAGTGAATTCCATTTTGTTGCGATAGTGAAAAATTTCTTCACATCCTAAAATAGGCTCAACGGATACATCTTTAAATCCGCCAATTCTACGAAAAGTATCCTTAACTTGGATTTCCTTTGCTGCCAATTGCTCAGCATAATCTAAATTCTGGAAAGTGCAACCGCCACAGTCTTTGAAATGTTCACATTTCACATCAACGGCAAGTGAAGATTCCTCTATAATTTCTAACATACGTGCTTCTAAAAATGAGGATCGTTTTTTAGTAATTCGTGCTAGAACGGTTTGTCCTGGAATTGCATTTTTAACAAATACAATCATCTCCCCTATTCTAGAAACTCCCATTCCGCCGAATGCCAGTGACTCTATATTAAGTTCAATATCTGTACCTTTTTTAGGAACTACTGCTGGGTCTTGTATGGTCATTTTTATTCTTCCGTTATTTTAAATACATCGTTTGATGTTTACAACTAACTCTTTAGCTGCTTCAATAGACGCGGCTTCTGTATAAACTCTAATTATAGGCTCAGTATTTGATTTTCGGATATGTGCCCATGCATTATCCCAAATAAGTTTTAGTCCATCAATAGTATTATGTTCACAATCTGTAAATGTTTTAGAAATGATGTGCAGAGCTTTGTTGGGTTCTATATCACCCAATTGAATTTTATCCTTCACCATGAAAAATTGAGGCATAGATGCAAAAATCTCACTGACTGAATCATCTGTTTGACTCATTCTGTTTAAAAAGAGGGCAGCCCCAACCAATGAATCTCTACCATAATGAGATTCAGGGAGAATAACACCACCATTTCCTTCTCCACCCAAAACTGAATTTTTCTCTTTCATTAGATTTACCACATTTATCTCGCCAACGGATGAGCGTTCGACTGTATTTTTATATTTTTCACAAACTTTATCTAATGCCATAGTGGTAGATAAATTTGTAACTAATGGAGTGGATACATTATTTTCAGATAAGATACCATCTGCACAAATAGTAAGGGTGTATTCCTCCCCGAGAGGGTTCCCCAATTCATCTACTACCGCTAATCTATCACCATCAGGGTCAGTTGCAAAGCCAATATCAGCCTGATGCTCTTTAACCGCTTCACATAATTGTTTCAAATTATGAGCTAATGGCTCGGCTCCACGTGAGAATTCACCATTTGGAGTACAGTTTATAGTGAGAACTTCACATCCTAGAGCTTTAACCATTTCTGGTAAAGCCACTGCGGCTCCACCATTTACTGCATCTATGACCACTTTAAATTGTCTCTTCTGAATAGATTTAGTATTAACTACAGATAGTTGGGTGGTATGAGTAATATGTAATTTTAGACCACTTCGATCTTGAGTTATAGTTCCTATAGGGCCTTCTTCTAATGATTCAGATTCATCTGATAAATTAAATAATCGACTATTTTTATCTGCATCCAAGAAACAACCGTCATGGTCAATGAATTTGATGCCATTCCACTCTATTGGGTTATGGCTTGCAGTAATAACAATTCCACCTGCATATCTTTTTTTTTCAACCAAGAATTGAGCAGTGGGTGTAGGAATAATATCGCAATTAATTACATTGCGTCCAGATTTAGCCAAGGCTAAGCATGCTGCTTCAATAAGTTTACTACCATGGCTACGACTATCTCGTGCCACCAATATGGTACCATTTGGTTGAAGTTGCGAAAATGCTTTCATATGGTCAGTAACTACATTAGCATCTAATCCGTTACCAACGATTCCACGAATCCCGGAAATACCTCGAATGAGCGTCATAAAATTTCCTTAGTGATTAAAAAGAAAATCCAGACAAAAATGTCTGGATTTTCAATAATTAACGGTTAAACTATCCTAGCTAAGATTAATATCTTGAAGCAGGGCGAGGTGCACCGCGTTTCTTTTTAGAGCGAGCAATTTTTTTTTCTTCACTGGGTTTGAGGTAGTATTGCCTGCTTCTAACATCTCGTAAAATACCAGCCTTTTCCCATTTTTTCTTGAATCGACGTAACGCCTTTTCAAATGGCTCACCATTTTTCACTGTAACGCTTACCATGATTGTTTCTTACCCCCTATCAATTTATCCTAAGTATTGTCTAAGTTTACGACTTCGTGATCGGTGACGGAGGCGACGAATGGCTTTTTCTTTAATCTGTCTTACTCGCTCACGAGTTAGACCAAACTCTTCACCAATTTCGTTTAAGGTGAGTGCATATTCTCGGTCTATACCAAAGTACATGCGAATCACTTCACGTTCTCGATCCTTTAATGTATCTAATGCTGCTGAAACTTCTTCTTGGAGAGAATCCATGAGAAGTTCTTTGTCTGGTGCCTCTGTCTTGTTATCTTCAATGACGTCCATAAGGCAATTTTTATCATCATCTGAGAATGGAGTATCCAATGAATGGTGACGACGGGAAATTCGTTGCGCATCATTTACTTCTTTTGGCTTCATATCCAATTGACGTGCAGGTTCGTCAGCGCGAGGAGCTCGTTCAAATTCCTGTTCTAAGCGTTCAGCAGCCTTATTAATTTTACTGATTGTACCCACACGGTTCAGCGGTAAACGTACTATTCGTGAATGCTCAGCTAATGCCTGCAGGATGGATTGACGGATCCACCACACCGCATACGAAATAAATTTAAATCCACGTGTTTCATCAAAACGCTCAGATGCTTTAATCAGCCCTAAATTACCTTCATTGATTAAATCGGTAAGAGGAAGTCCTTGACCTTGATAATCCTTGGCCACAGAAACTACAAAACGTAGATTTGCTTCAACTAATTCTTTCAACGCACGGCGACTACCCTGTTTTACAGCAATAGCCAATTCTACTTCACGCTCAGGAAGTAGAGGGTCATATTTACTAATCTCTTGTAAGTATTTACTTAGAGAACGATTGGCATCACTGCCTAATTTCTGAATTTTCTTCTCTAGCTTATTTTTTCTTTTTTGCTTCCGTTTTTCTTCATCAGATAGCTCTTCTGAGACCATCTTTTCAGATGAGTCCGTCAATTCATCTTGTGAAGCTTCTGATTCTAATTCTTTATCTAAAGAGCCAGAAACTTTCTTTTTGGCTTTTGTAGAGATTACTTTTTTAGATACCTTTTCTCCATCTTTCTTAGTAACAGCTATTTTTTTTATAATAGTTTTTTTAGTAGAGGCCTTCTTTACTACAACCTTAGGCTCAACCTTTGTAACTGGATTGTTTTTTGCAGACACAGCTTTTTTTACAGCCGCTTTTTTAACGGGCGCTTTTTTAGCTGGGATTTTCTTTTTTGTATCTTCTTTTTTAGCCATTGATTTCCTGAGTATATTGTTGAAGAAAAAAGCCTAGTAATTTATAGGATATTGAGGGAGGTTTACAAATGCTATTTAAAGGTTGAGAGTTTAATAAAATCTTCAACTGAAAGTTCCTCAGCGCGTTTTCCTGAAAAATGACCCAATTCTTCAGATGTGAATAGACTTTTCAAGGTGTTTCGAAGTGTCTTCCGCCGTTGGCTGAAGGCCTGTTTTACAAGATCCGAGAAATGGTCCATATCTACAATTGAAATTGAATTTGGATTAAAGGTAAGAATGGCTGAAGTAACATTGGGTTGGGGAAAAAATACCGTTCTAGGTACGCTAAATGATAGTTCAACATTTGATAATATCTGTGTCATCACTGATAATCGTCCATAGGTTTTATTGCCATGAATAGAAGTAATGCGTTGTGCTACTTCTTTTTGAGTCATAAATACCATTTTTGACCACCCCGGCCAATCCAGAAATTTAAATATAATTGGAGATGTAATATTATAAGGCAGATTTCCAATTATTTTAATATCACCAGAAAATTGATTTAAATCTAGTTCTAAAATATCTTGATGCATAATATTAACATTTTCAGGTGCATGCTGATTCAAGTAATCCACCAACAGGGGGTCAATTTCAATGGCATGAACAGTATGGACTTTTTTGGCTAATTCAAAGGTAAGAGCCCCTTTACCGGGACCAATTTCAATGACCACGTCATGGGGCTTTGGGTTTAATTGAGCTACAACTTTACGGATAATATTGGGGTCTTGCAAAAAATTCTGCCCCCATTTTTTACGGTAAGTATGAGATTTCATTTGAGTTTCTTAAAAAATAACTCTGCTGAGCGAGTAGTTTGCTTTACTATATCTTCAAGTGGCAAATTTTTTAACTTCGCCACTTTACTTGCAACTTCTTTCACATAAAAGGGTTCATTTCGTTTGCCACGATGGGGAGTCGGGGCAAGATAAGGTGAGTCCGTTTCTAACATCATTCTCTCTAAAGGGGTCTCTTTTACAACCTTTTCTAATTCCTTAACAAAAGTAATGAGTCCTGTAAATGAAAGGTGAAAGCCTGCCTTTAAAATTTGTTGGGAAAAAGACAATGTACTCGCAAAACAATGGATTACACCATATCCATTTTTAGACTTAATAATCCCATTTAAAATTTCATCATCAGATTCTCGGCAATGAACAACTGCCGGTAAATTTACAGATGTAGCTATTTCTAATTGTTCGTTATAGATAGTAATTTGTTCTTTTATATCACTAAAATTGTAGTGAAAATCTAAACCAATTTCTCCCACAGCAACTACTTTGGGATGGTGATAAAACT
>Ga0115000_10002779_pt1 | contig 14849 bp, 10 predicted proteins | sample ArcticOcean_MG_C_6_FD_89690 | JGI IMG/M metagenome (GOLD analysis project Ga0115000, IMG submission 89690) | Marine microbial communities from western Arctic Ocean - ArcticOcean_MG_CB8_128 | ecosystem: Environmental > Aquatic > Marine > Oceanic | place: Arctic Ocean: Canada Basin | collected...
AGCCGAAGCCTCACCTTCGGGGCGCGCCCCACCCTCCGGATGATCAACAGCATCCTCTCACTCGGCGTGACCAACTACCAAATCGAGATGGCGCCGCTCGAGGAAGGCTCCAACATCAACCTCGAGCTTTTGTCCGCGGAGAACAAGCGATTCAAAATCAGCGTGGAGGGCGGCGACTCGCTTGAATTCCAAGTGGACCTTTGACTGGGATCGACGCGATAAACTGAGATTCAGTCGATGCCAAACGACAATTTTTCAAGCGGCAAAAAGATCGCCTTCACGGTGGTCATGTTCTTGTACATCAATCTGGCACTGACCATTTTTTGGATTCTCAAGCCGCTTAAGAAAAGCCTTTTCATCGGGCTATACGACGGTGATCAGACCTTCAAGCTGGGCTCGATGGAGATGCTCGGCAGTAGTGCTGAGCTTCTAGCCAAGGGTATGAACCTTTTGATCGCTTTCATGCTGGTTGTTTTCCTCACCCTTGTCACCCGCTTGGCCAAGCGCCAACGATTGACCTATTGTTGCATGGGCCTGATCATCGCCATGACATTCTACTTTTCGCTGCATTTAATCAATGAACCCAGCGAGTCAACAGTCTGGCTCTTCTACTGGTTCGGCGACCTGTACATCAGCCTCATACTGGCTGCTTTCTTCTCATTCCTTCACGACACGGTCGACCTTAGGAACGCCAAACGGCTTTATGGTTTTATCGTGCTTGGGGCGGTGTCCGGTGGTGCCGTTGGCAGCACCTACTTCCGCGGATGGATTGAGGAGATGAACAACCAACAATGGCTGCACACGATCATCGGTATCGGCGTGGTGATCTGTCTGTTGGCGTTTGCCGCGGGGTGGATGGCCAAGTCGATACCACATCACGAACCGATACCAAGCCCCAACGATATCCCGAAGAAAAAGTTTAACGCCGCAATCGAGGGAGCATCGCTGGTCTTCAAGTCCCGTTACCTGATAGCCATCGCTGGGATCGTTGGTTTTTATGAGATCACTTCGGAGGTGCTGGATTACCAATTCACGGCGATGACCGAGCGGTTTGTGCCAAAAGAGGACATTGGCAGCCACTTCGGCACCGTGTACGCGATTGGAAACATCGCAGCGCTAGTCGTCCAACTTTGCTTCAGTATCTTCGCAGCCGGCTTTCCCAAATATCGCATTCACTGGATTCTTTTGGCCTTGCCCCTGGCCGTCGCGTTGAGTTCGCTTTTTTTTATTATCGCACCAATCCTGCTCGCCGCCAGTCTCCTGAAAATCTCCGACAGCACGTTCGCCTACTCGGTCAATCAAACCGGACGCGAGACTCTCTACAATCCACTGTCACGACAGGAGAAATACGTCGCGAGGGCATTCGTCGAGGTGTTTATCCAGCGCACCGGCAAAGTCGTCGCACTGCTAATCGCCTTCCTCGTGCCAATGTTCCTCAACACGCGAAACGAGGCCGGCCAATTGGAGACCAGCTTGCTTGGCCTGCAGCTTCTCGGCGGATTCACCTGCATCATCTTTGCCATCTGGTTTTACTGCGTGAAGATTGTCGGACGAAAGTTCGAGTCGCTCGAAAGCGAACAGCAGCAGACAACGGGCACCGCGCTTGGCCAAGCGCAAGAGCAGCCAAGCGCCGGGACGGCCTGAAATCCGCTCATGCGGCTTCGAAGAGGTGCTTTTGGAAGTTGATGAACAGCTCAAGTATTGAAGCGACTTCGCCCAGTTCATCTACGTCGTCGATATTCTTGAGGGCTTGTTCAAACATGGAAGGACCCGGGGGGACGGCTCAGCGGGCGTATTTCTCGGCGGCGATTTCGCGGAGCTTTGTCTTGAGGATTTTGCCGGTGGCGTTGCGGGGAAGCGCCTCCATCTGAATCACCCTGCGTGGCATCTTGTATGCCGCCAGTTTGTCTTTCAGGAAAGCAAGTAGCGCTGCGTCCTCGATGGTTGCCCCTTCGATTGGAGCCACGCAGGCAACCACGAGGTCGCCCTTGCGGGGGTCGTTAATGCCGATCACCGCCGCCTCTTTCACCCCATCAAACTGGTAGATCACTTCCTCCAGTTCACGCGGATAGACGTTGATGCCGTTGACGAGCAGCATGTCTTTCTTGCGGTCAGTGATGTAGAGGTAGCCATCTTCGTCGAGGTAGCCGATGTCGCCGGAGAGAAACCAGTCTCCCTTGATTGCCGCCGCAGTAGCTTCAGGGTTGTTCCAGTAACCGATCATGATGTTGTGGCCCTTGATGCAAATCTCACCCTGCTCGCCAGTCGGCAGCACTTCGCCGACATCGTTCCAAATCTGGAATGCCACGCCGCGAATCGGGAGACCTACTGAGCCGGCTTTCTTCTCCCCGTGCAACGGGTTGAAGGTGGCGACCGGGCTGGTCTCGCTGAGTCCATATCCCTCGAGCAGTGGGATGCCGACGTTCTCATTGAATGCCTTTAGCACCTCAATCGGCAACGGCGCGGCGCCGCTCACGCAAAGCCGCAGCGCCATGCCGGGCGGCATCTGCACGTTGGACAGCATCCGGTAAAGCTGCGGGATCGCCGGCAGGACGGTCGCCTGATGAAGCAGCAACTCGCCGATGATGTTCTTGGGAGGATGCAATGACTTGACCGCCACAACCGACAGGCCCTGTGTCATCGGCAACAGCACGCACACGGTCATGCTGAAGCTGTGAAACATCGGCAGCAAACACGCCATCCGATCCTCGGACGTCAGTTCCAGTTCCTCCATCACTCCCCCGACGTTTCGCAGCAAGTTGTTGTTGCTGAGCATCGCGCCCTTCGGCTTGCCGGTGGTGCCGGAGGTGTAAATGATCAGCGCCAAGTCCTCGCCCGCTTGGCCGGCCGGTGACAAATCGGGCGCTTGGCTGTAGTCCGCTTGGCCAAGCTCCTCCACCTCGATCACGGCCAGGCCGTCGAGCTGCGACTGGAGTGCCGCCGTGCCCTCGGCCATCGACGCCTCGCTGATGAGCACCTTGGCCCCGGAGTCTTCGAGGATGTAGCCGACCTCGTCCGGCGTGAGGAAATTATTGATCGACACCACAACGCCCTCGGCCAGCAGAATGCCGAAGAGGGAGAAGACAAACTCCGGACAATTCTTCAGCCAAAGTCCCACCCGATCGCCCGGTTGGAGGCCGAATTCGTCCTTAAGCCGCTTGGCCAAGCCACCGGCCAAGGCGTGCGCTTGGCCAAAGGTGTGCTGTTCGTCGCCCCAGAAAATAGCCGTCTTGTCGGCGTTGGCGGTGGCGGTTTCGGTAAAAGTGTTCGCAAGATTGCTCATTTTAACAATATCGGCGGAAGAGCAAAAACGGTAACCATCGTTTCGTCAAGTCAGGCAAACAACGGTTTTGCCTTGGCAACCGTGAAAGCGCTGACACAATCCCGTCGCTTGATTGATACTCAAGTCCAATTAAAGGAGTTTCTCCCCGAGCTACGGAAGTCCAGCTGGGTCTCGCTAGACACCGAGGCGGACAGCCTCCACTCGTATCCGGAGAAATTGTGCCTGTTGCAGATCAGCCTTCCCGACACGGATGTGCTGATCGACCCCCTGCAAAACCTAGACATGACGGTGCTGTTCAAGGCCCTGGCCAGCCGAGAGCTACTCATCCACGGCTCGGACAATGACCTCCGCCTCATGTACGCCGCGCACCAGTTTGTCCCGTCAAAGATATTTGATACAATGTGGGCCGCGCGCCTGCTTGGCTTCGCCGCCTTCGGCCTGAACGATCTGCTGTCCAAACTGCTGGATATCACTCTCGACAAAGGCTCCCAAAAGGCTAACTGGACCCGTCGGCCGTTAACCGACAAAATGGCCGATTACGCGCTCAACGACAGCCGGCACCTCCGCGCCTTGACCGACCAGCTGCGCGACCAACTCAAGGCCAAGGGACGGACGACGTGGCACGAACAAATCTGCAACAAACTCATCAGGGACCACGCCGCGCCCAAGGAGACGGATACCAGTCAGGCTTGGCGGCTCAAGGGCTCGAGTAAGCTCAGCCGCTGCGAGCAAGCCATCCTCCGCGCCTCGTGGCATTGGCGGGAGATCGAGGCTATCGACGCCAACAAGCCGCCGTACTTCGTTGTCCGCCACGAGGATCTCGTTTGCATAGCCGGAACCGTGATCGACAAAAACCAAAAGACCGCCTGGCCGGCCAAGCTCTCCAGTCGCCGGTTCAAGTCGCTGCGCGAAGCGGTTGGCCAAGCGCTGGATCTGCCGGCGGAAGAGTGGCCCGAGACTCCCCGCACGGTTCGCCGCCGCATCAGCCAGAGCGAAAAACTGTTTTACGAGGCACTCAAGGCGCAGCGCGACAAACAGGCCAAAGAACTCAACATCGACCCCACTCTCATCGCCAGCCGCTCCACCCTCGTGAGGCTATCGCTCGAGGACGGCGAGGAGCGCAAACAGATCCTCCCATGGCAGCGCGAACTGCTGAACCTGTGACCGCCGCAAATAAGCTTTGAAAACCGGGGCTTTTCCCGGCAACATCCGCCGCCCTTTTTCGGGGGATTGATCAATTTTTAGCCAATGAAGCGCACGCATCACTGTAACGAAATACGAGACGAACACGTCGGCCAAGCCATCACCCTCAACGGCTGGGTGCATTCCAACCGCGACCTGGGCGGGGTGCTTTTCATCGACATCCGCGATCGCGAAGGCCGCACGCAGGCGGTGTTTGACCCCAGCGACCTGCCGGCCAAGCTGTTCGAGACCGCTTCAAAGCTCCACAGCGAGAGCGTCATCAGCGTCACCGGCAAGGTGCGTGTTCGCCCCGACGGCACGAAGAACGAGAAGATCGACACAGGCATCGTCGAGGTCGTGGCCGAACAACTCGAGGTGCTCAACCACGCTGACGTTCTGCCGTTTAGCATCGACGACCCCGAGGTCGCCGCCAAGGTCAACGAGGAGCTGCGCCTCAAGCATCGTTACCTCGACCTGCGCCGGCCGGAGATGATCCACAACATGCGCCTTCGCAGCCGGGTGGCCACCGCGACGCGCGTGTTCATGGAGGATCAGGGCTTCCTCGAGATCGAGACGCCGACGCTGTTTAAGAGCACGCCGGAAGGTGCCCGTGAATTCCTTGTACCGAGCCGACTACATCCCGGCCACTTTTACGCCCTGCCGCAGTCGCCGCAGCAGTACAAGCAAATCCTCATGGTCGCCGGTGTGGAGAAGTATTTTCAACTCGCCCGCTGCTATCGCGACGAGGATTTACGCGCAGACCGCCAGCCGGAGTTCACGCAGATCGACATCGAAATGTCATTCATTGATCGCGAAGATATTTACGCACTCATCGAGGGACTGCTCGCGCGCGTCTGGAAAACGGCGCTCGACATCGACATCCCCACGCCGTTCCCGCGCGTCGCATTTGAGGACGTGATGAATCGCTGGGGAATCGACAAGCCAGACACCCGTTTCGACATGGAACTGGTCGATATGACCGACGACTTCGCCTCTAGCGAATTCAAGGTCTTCAGCGGCACGGTTGCCAAAGGCGGCGTGGTCAAGGCGCTCAACGCCAAGGGGTTTGCCTGCGTCACCCAAGGGCAAATGGAGACGATGACCGACTACGCCAAGAGCTTTGGCGCAAAGGGCCTCGCCTACATTAAGATCGAGAACGGCGAGTGGAAGTCGCCGATCGTCAAGTTTTTCAGCGACGCCGAGAAGGCTGCGCTGCAGGAGAAACTGACGATCGAGGAGGGCGACCTCATCCTGTTCGCCGCCGACGAGTGGCTCAACGCCTGCGAGATCCTCGGTAAAATCCGCCTCTATTGCGCCGAGAAATTAACCGAGATGGGCAAGATGAGCATCGCGGCCGACCAGTTCAATTTCCTCTGGGTCATCGAGTTCCCACTGCTGATGTTCGACAAGGAGATGGATCGCTGGTACTCCAGCCATCATCCGTTCACCTCTCCAGTGGAGGAGGACATCCCCAAGTTGGCCAACGACCCCAAGTCGGTTCGCGGTCAGCATTACGACATCGTCGTAAACGGTGTCGAGTTGGGTGGCGGCTCCATTCGTATCCACCAGCGCGAATTGCAGAAAACCATCTTCGAGGACGTGCTACAGATCCCGGCCGACGTGGCGCAGGAACGGTTCGGCTATATGCTTGAGGCGTTTCGATTCGGGGCACCGCCGCACGGTGGCATCGCGCTTGGCTTCGACCGGCTCATCGCCATGCTGTGCGGCTCGGAAAGCATCCGTGAAGTGATCGCCTTCCCGAAAACAGCGAAGGGCGCTGACCTAATGAGCGACGCCCCCGGCACCGCCGAGCCCCGGCAACTACGCGACCTGCACATCAACCTCCGCGCCCCTCAACAGGAACAACCGAAGGCGACAGAGTAGCCGCTTTTTAAACGCAGAGGGCGCGTAACCACAAACAAGGATCCAAACGCTCAACGAAACACCGCTTACCAAAGCGGATATTCACTCCACTCGCAGTTGGTAAAAATTGAGTCGTGAATCCGGCGTAACGGGGATTCGCTTTTCACCCTAGCCTTCCGTTAACGGCTCTTGGCCAAGTTGCCCCCAAGTCGATGAGAAACTGAGTCATCCCCGAATTATCAGATCGATTCCATGCCCGATGCAGTGGCGTCCAGCCGTAATCGTCGCGCACCTCCAGATCCGCGCCCTCCTGCAACAACTGTTTCGCTTGTTCAATGCTCCCTTCCATCGCTCCGTTCATCTGCGGAGTTGCGCCATCGTATAAATGGGATTGGGCAAACAGGGAAAACGGAGCCGTTAAGAAACCAACACGAGCAGGAGAATGCTGAACCAACCGCGCATGATTATGAAACCAGAGCCTAACTTTCCCGGGAAATCAAGTGACATTCCCATCAGGCGTCACTCGTTGATGAAGTAGCTCAGGTTCTCGAGTTCCATTGCGAGGTTAACGTTGTTGACGGTCACCTCGTCGGGCACCGACAATACGATCGGCGCGAAGTTGAGGATCGCCACCACGCCGCACTCAACCAATTGATTCGCCACTTCCTGCGCCGTGGTTGGGGGCACACTCAGGATCGCCAGCTTGACCACGTGATCGGTAATCACTTTTGGCAACTCCTCCATCGGCCTCACTTGAATCTGAGTTTTTTTTGGCTTGAGACTCTCTGACAACTTCACTTTACCCGCGGTCTTCGCCGATTGCTCGTCAGTCGATGTTTCTTCCAACAAATACCGGCCCGGCTGAATATCAAACGCGCCGATGATCCCGAACCCCTCCCGCTCGAAGCCGCGATAGCTGAGCAGCGCCCTGCCAAGATTGCCCACCCCCACGATCACCACCGGCTGAAGGCTCTTTGTGCCGAGCCGTTTTGTGATCATCTCGATCAATTGCTCCACATCGTAACCCAGTCCGCGCGTGCCGAACTGCCCGAAGTACGTGAGATCCTTCCGCAACTGGGTGGACTTCACGCCGGCCGCCTTGGCCAACACCTCGCTGGACACGGTGTGAATGCTGTTGTTCAACAACCGATGCAGGCAGCGCAGGTAAACCGACAGTCGGTAAACCGCCTTGCGAGGGATTTCTGTTCGCGCCACTTTCTTCATAGGCTAATCGACGAACGTAATTTCGGGGTGGACTTCACCCTTTATTAGCAGGCTTTTTTGAAAAGCCATGTGATCAATCACACTTTTCATCACACTTTTTAAGACCCTCAATGTTGCCTCGGTATTCAGCCAATGAGTCGTGCTCAATATTGGTGCAGACCGAAGGCTTGCCCCTAATCTCTGAAAATGGAACCCACCAGACTTCATTGTGAGGAATCAGTACCAAACCTTATTAACTGCAATCGCCCTCTAAGTAAAGCCAAGCAGCGTGCTTGGTGGTGTGCCATTGAACGGTTTTGCAATTCGGTTTAACGCAGCCGGACTTGATCTGTATGGTGTGCAACGCATTCCCCCACTTGCTGAACATGTCGAAACTAGGCTGCTTGAAGACGGGCAAGGCGAGACATCAAAGCCTTCTTGGGTCAGGGCCAGCGCGGCCATTGCCTCCCGGAACCTGAGCAAGGCTGAACTCCAGCTTGCTTGGGTCTGCCCCCCAGTCGGGGAGCTTCAACTCCTTGCGATCAATCACGCCGGATCATGGCCAAACCAAACTGTTCTGCCGAGATTTTGGCGCGAGCCGAAAAGCAGCTGTCTTTTTTACCAGTGCCGAGACTTATGTATTCCTGCGGATGCAGCTTGATTCCCGCCTGAGGCTTGGGAGTACCTCCTTCTGAGTCCGTTGGCGGTTCATACGGTAAGCTGAAACTCGTTTTCTGCTGTGGCGCACTCGTTGCGCTGGACGTCGGCAATGCTGCACTCTGCCGATTGTGATAATTACCCGGCGCACCCTTTCGAGTCGTTGCCCGTTCCTTAATGTTGCTGACCTTGATAGACATAATAAACTCGTTCCGCGGCGTCGAGCGCGGTGGCTGGGCAACACAGCGCATGCCGACCCACCAGTCTTACGTGCACGGGCAATCCGCTGTCAACCCCCACTAAAGGTCTCCGCAGCAAGTGTTGTTTGAGGCTGACGAGATGTTCATTTTTTGATAGATTGGTGCCGTGCAACTTTGTCAAGTAACCAGAGGGAATGAAGTAGTTTTCGACCTGTTCGATGAAGGCGTCAGTGCGGGATCGCCTCAACCTCCCTTTGGTCAATCTGCCGAAAAAGTGAACCTCAACGATCTGCTAACAGTCAACGAGGTCGCTACTTTCTTTTGCCGTGTTTCGGGCCGCTCAATGGAACCGACAATGCGCGATGGCGATATTCTGATGGTGGATAAAAGTATCGAACCCAAGATTAACTCGGTGGTGATTGCCACCGTTAATGGCGAGATGACCGTGAAGCGGTTGACTGAAGTCAATGGGAACATGACCCTTACTGCTGACAACCCGAAATACCCGAGTGTGAATGTCGAAGATTTCGATGAGTCAATGATTTGGGGTGTGGTAAAGAACGTAATACACTCGTTATAATTACGCCCCGCAGATTTATTTTAGGTTAAATTAATTTATCTTTCTTAAAAAATTATAATGGACGACATCATTTCTATGAACTGGAGCAAGGTATTGTTCATGAACTTAGAAGTAGATAAAGACCATCTCAGGGCGCATATTCCCAGCGAGTTAGAAATAAGGACGCATAACAATAAATCCTATATTTCACTTGTATTCTTCAATTTAGAAGGCCCAGGTATAGATTGTTTTAATATCCCTCTTTCGTTATCTGAATTTAATATTAGAACTTATGTTCGATATAAATCATTCGAAGGTATATATTTTCTTACGCTCGATGTTAACAATTGTTTACTTCCAATATTTGTTAATAAAATTTTCAAACTAAATTATCACAACAATTCCATAGATTATAATACAGAAAATAATTTAAAACGTGTCAATTGGACAAATAGAAAATTTAATTTAGCTAACTTTTCTTTTCACTTTAAAGTTAGAGAATCGATGCAAACAAGCTCCTATTCTAATTTCATAACAGAAAATTATCTTTATTTAAGTAAACCTAAAAATAGTATCTATTATAATAAGGTTTATCATAAAAAATGGGATCTTAATCATGTAGATTTACATCACATCAAAAACCTTAATCTATTCGAAGAAAACTTAATTCATTCCGCTTTTTATGGTAATCAACTAAAGGTAAGAACTGGATTCCCAGTAAAATTAACATGAAAAATAAAGCCTAAATATCAACTAATATTTTGAGCGATAACCGCAAATACAACTGTATATATTACTATATATAAAATCCCTTACCCCTGAAAGAAATAAAAAGCCCACACGCGGCACGTATGGGCCACGTTTTTCGGTCAACGGCTTCCCATCTTTCGCTAATGATTTGCAGAAGGCATTCGCTTGATTCAGTCGCTCGAGCTATTCGTCCAAGGTAGTTGTATGCAAAAAGCGGAAAAGCGATCCACAAAAGAGCGATAACAACAGTCAAAACCCCAACGACGATTGTCATTAATATGCCAATTATTCCAGCAGCCATCTCAGCGACAAAATCAAGGCGTCTCATCACTTCAAAAACAATATATTCGAGTAGTGCAACCAAAAGGATCGTTCCAATCAATGAAACCACGAACAGCTTCAGATTTTTACGATCTTTGGGCACATACGGCGGCAAAGTAATTTCATGATCGCAATACGAGCAATCACTTGTTTCTCCACTTTGGCTTTTTGGATACGAGACAAGATCGCCGCAATAGCGGGCAATTCATTCTGGGCATAGCTGAAAGACAGTACTACTTGGCCGCACCCGTGTCTATGCCGCCAGTTTCTCGGGGAAGATGTTCCAGAACTTCTCGGCTTCCGGCTTCTTGACCAGTTTCAGATAATGACGAAACAGCAATCGCTCGGTGTTACCAGCTTGAAGCGCAACCTTGGCGGCGTTCTCTGAGTGGCGTAGGCCGTAGCTGCAAAAGGAATGTCTGATGCAGTCGTGCGGCCACACCTTGTACTCCAGTGCCTTCTTCGCGTTTTGCAAGAACCTGTCCCACTTGTGATTCGCATTCACGATTGGAAGGTTCAATTCCTGAAGGTTGAGCCAGGCTAAGCAGCTGTCACTCATCTCAACGAATCGGCGCATCTTGGTCTTCGTCTGATTGACCTGAAACACAACTTCGTTGTCCTCCCAATCAAAATTGCAGTCACGACCCTTACCGCTATTGAGCCGTCGTGTCTCAGACGGCCTTATGCCGCAGAAGAGGTTCAGGGCCAGCAGCGGAAGAACCTCGCGATGCTTTTCCCAGCAAAGGGTCAGAACCTTCTTGCAATCATCAATCGTGAGGACATACGGATCAAACGGATCAAGGTTGATCTTCTCCAGCTTGAGCAAAGGGTTCTCCGTCACCACGTCTTGGCGAATGCACCAGTTGAACAGGTTCCTGACTTGCCCACTGTAATGCTTCTGCGTGTTTGACTCCCAATGTGCTTCCCTGTCGCCGCCCGAGATGAGCCAGCTTTTGATTAACTCAGGTGATACCGCGCGGCATTGAAGATCAGGCCCAGAGAACCGCATGAAGTTCTCTAAGCCGCACCGCAGTGTGTTGATCCTGCCTTGGCTAATGTTGGCCAAAAGCTTGTCGCCCAGAAAGCCGCAAGGCTGTCGTTCGCTGGGGTCGTTCTCCCACCTCTTGTCTTTCCCCGCATAGCCGATGGCTTCCTTGAGGGTCATCTTCTTGAGGTGTGTCTTCCCTCGTGCATGAACCGAATGGGTCTCGACAGCGGACAGCAGGCTGAAGCCGTCCTCTTTGGCGCGGTTGTGTGATGCGTGGATGTCAACGCGCTCGCTTACTGTTAATTCTGACCACCATGCGGCGATCAATGGCTCCTTGGTCTGTGCCTTGATAAAAAGCTCACAGGCTTTCTTAGTGTCGAACTGTTCTCGCTTCCGTTTGGCATTGATCTTTCCATCAAAGAACCAGCGAACCTCTCCATTGACCTTCCATTTTTTCGGTTTAATTACCTTCATCTCTACACCTAAACTAACGTGGGACTGCAATCTGTTAAGTGTGATACATCACACTTTTAGACGGTCATAATGGGTTTCAAAGGGATTCGATGGGAATCAATAGGATATAAGAAACCTCTTTATAAGTGTGATATTATGTAGGATTTAGTCTGTTTCCGGAGAAAAGAGGAAAAGATCAGAAAGAACCACTATCAATCGACGAACATCATTTCGTTGGACACCAACAGCGACTGGCCAAGCCGCTCCCACGCGGCGGCACTCGGCACAAATTCATCGACAAAAGCCTTGGCCAAGTCCAACTCCTCCGCCGATGGTTCACGCTGGTAGGCCAAGCGGTAAATCACGCGGATACGCTCTTCGTCATCGGCTGACATCACGCCCGAACGGGCGCCCAGGCGCTTGGCTTGCGCCTCGATGAACGGGCTGTTCAGCAGATACAACGCCTGCTGCGGCACCGTGGTGGTAAAGCGTTTCGGGCAGGTCGTGTCCGGCCCGGCAAAGTCGAAGGTGCGAAACAGGTTCGGTAGGTTTTGACGGTCGACGAAGCCGTACACCGTCCGGCAACGGGCGTCCGGCTTGTTGGCAATATGAACCGAGCGGCCACCCTGCTTGAGGGTGAGGTTGCCGGAGACACTCAGCACCGAGTCGCGCATCGCCTCGAAGTCGAGCCGCTTGCGGTTCATCTGCCAAAGCAGCCTGTTGCCGGGATCTCGCTCGGCATATTCCGGGTGAACCGTCTCGCCCTGTTGATACGTACTCGAGGTCACGATGCCCCTGATCAACGCCTTGATCGACCAGCCGTTGTCGACGAAATCCGCCGCAAGAAAATCGAGCAACTTGGGATGAGACGGCGGCTCAGCCCGCACGCCAAAATCACTCGGCGTGATGACAATCCCGCTACCAAACAATCTTTGCCAAACGCGGTTGACCATCACCCGCGCCGTGAGCGGATTCGCAGGATCAGCAATCGCCTTGGCCATCTCGAGTCGCCCGCTCCCCTCCACAAACGACTTGCGCTCGCCATGCGATAATGCCGCGATGAAGCGCCTCGGCACAGTGTCCCCTTTCATACCCGGGTTACCTCGCCTGAAAATCCGCGGATTGTGCGGCGATGCGTTGTCGAGGAGCACCATCGCGCGGTTGGGTGCACCGGGGTGTTCGCCCTCCAACTCATCAAATTTGCGTTTCCGAGACCGGATGCCCTCCTTCCCCTTCACATCCATCACTCGATTTACGTCTCCGTCGGAAAGCTTGGCCGGCGAGTCGTCGGAGTGAACTGCCTCGCGCAGCTTGGACTCTTCGGCCTTGGCCTTGTACAGCAGTAGACCAAGCGACTTGGCCGCCACCTCGAGCGACCCGGCATCCGCAAGGGCCGAATGCACCGCCGGATGCGTATTCGCCAACGGCTTACCGCCGAGCACCGCCTTGGCCTGCTCACCGAACGACCGGGCATCGAGCTTGGTCAGCGCAAACCAAGCCGCAAAAACTGAATCGCCAGACGCCCGGCGCTTGGCTAGGTGTCTCATCCAGCGGCGCGTCAATTCGGGGTCGAGCTTGTCCTTACGGGCCAGTTCATCGACCTTACCCGCCGGCACTTTAGCCGCGCGGTGCGCCGCCCAAATGTAGTCGCCAGACTGCTTTTTCACCTGCTCGCGAACGGCCGCGTACTGCTCACGCTTATAGTTGTTCAGCTTGTCCTCACGGCGCTTGCGTTCCTCATCGAACGCCGCCCGCTGGATGGGATCAACCGCATCGCTGATAAACGGCTTTTCGCCTGGCTCATGGCTGCTGGCAAACACGCCGTAGAGCGAGTAGTAATCCGCTATCGGGATGGGGTCGTACTTGTGGTCGTGGCAGCGGGCGCAACTGACAGTCAAGCCCATCATGCCGCGGGTTACTACGTCGATTCGGTCGTCTATAATATCGTGCGGGTTGTTCAAAAAACGCCGCCCCACCGTGAGGAAACCCATCGCGGCCAGAGGCTCTTTGTCATCCCCCAGTTCCAGTTTGTCGGCGGCTATCTGCTCGATAATGAATCGGTCATACGGCAAGTCAGCGTTGAAGGCGTCGATCACATAATCGCGATAAGTGTACGAGTGGGTGAAGAGCCGCGCCTGGTTTCCGGCGAGGTAACCCTTGGTATCTGCGTAACGCGCAACGTCGAGCCAGTGACGCCCCCAACGCTCACCAAAACGCGGCAAGGCCAGCACCTGCTCGACGAGCCGCATATACGCTCCCGGCGATTCGTCGGCGACGAATGCATCCACCTCCACGGGAGTCGGTGGCAGGCCGGTCAGGTCTAGGGTCACCCGGCGAATCAATGTCCGGCGACCGGCGGGCCGGGCCGGTTGCATACCGTTTTCGCCGAGCTTGGCCAGGACGAAATAATCCAGCGCACCGCTTGGCGAAGCGGCCACCGACACAGCCGGTACACTTGGCCGCGTCACCGGCTGAAATGCCCAGTGATCGGATGGCTCCGCCGCAACGGCGACGAACGCACAGATCAACGAGAACGCAATTCTAGTAAGGCCTGAATGCATTAGCTAGTGCGCCTCGGCCAATTTATGGCGGCGGCGCCACCAAATCCAAACACCACACCCAAGCAGCAGCACAAACACAACAATGGCAAATTCCACCGCGACGATCGAAAGAGCCGAGCCGAGGAAGGCACCGCTCGTCTCGACTGAGGCCACAATGGGATTGCCCAAGCCTCCGGTTGTCACGGTCGAGCCGGCGCGCGTTATCACAGTTGTCGCCTGCACCGCACCGGCCGCGCCGCCGCCGGCGATCACACCGAGCAGCCATTGCAGCCACGGATCCATGCCAGTGACGAACGAAGCTGTGATAACCGTCCCGGCCACGATCGACGCAGGGCTGGCGATGGTGTCGAGCAAATTGTCAATCCACGGAATGTAATAGCCTCCGATTTCGAAAAGAGTCGCCACGAGAAAAACAATCAGCGCAATGTCGCTACTCAACCAATCGAACCCGCCAGCCAACTCGATCAATGGTTGCCCGTCGGTATCCTTAGCACGAGTGCCGATATTCACCGCCAGCAAAGGCACAAACACACGGAACCCACACGTCGCGCTCAACGCGACGCCTATCATAATTGACATGATCGCTTCCATTCAGTGAAGTTACCATTCTTGCGGCGTACAATCAATCCTTCAATTGGCGACCAATTGGCCCTGCTCGAGGCTCAACGTCCGATCAGCATGGGCATTCACCGCCTCGCCATGGGTCACCAGCACCACCGTGCCACCGCTGCGGTGAAACTCGGCCAAGTGCCGGATTACTTCCGCCGCGTTTTCCGGGTCGAGATTGCCGGTCGGCTCGTCGGCGAGAATCAGCTTGGGTCGATTCAAC
>Ga0115000_10002780_pt1 | contig 14848 bp, 12 predicted proteins | sample ArcticOcean_MG_C_6_FD_89690 | JGI IMG/M metagenome (GOLD analysis project Ga0115000, IMG submission 89690) | Marine microbial communities from western Arctic Ocean - ArcticOcean_MG_CB8_128 | ecosystem: Environmental > Aquatic > Marine > Oceanic | place: Arctic Ocean: Canada Basin | collected...
AATCTGGTTGAATTCATGATCTCAGGTCCAGTAATAGTTCAGGTATTAGAAGGTGAAAATGCAATTGCAAAAAATAGAGAAATAATGGGCGCAACAAATCCATCCGAAGCTGCAGAAAAAACAATAAGAAAAGATTTTGCAAAAAGTATAGATGAAAATGCTGTTCATGGCTCAGATGCGCCAGAAACAGCGAAAAATGAAATTGCATATTTTTTTAAATGATGAGATATTTGTGAAAACTAGATAAAATATTTATGAAAAATATTGACTCGCTTAAGATAGCTAGTAGATTATTAAAATCTCAGAGAGAGAGTTTGCAACTTTCTATAAAAGAAGTTTCTATAGACTTAAGGCTTGAAGAAAGAATAGTTAGAGATATCGAAGATGCAAATTTTACAAGCTTTAAGAGTTACCTTTTTCTAAAGGGTTATTTGTTAAATTATGCTAATCTTCTAGGTGTAAATATAAGTCTTCCAGTAGTTGATGTTACAAATACAAATACTAGCGCTAGTACCAATACCAATACCAATACCAATACCAATACCAATACCAATACCAATACCAATACCAATACCAATACCAATACCAATACCAATACCAATACCAATAAAATCACAATGCTAAAAAAATATAAAAAAAATTATGTTTATGTGATATTCCCCATCATACTTTTAATATTAGCGATCTATAAAATGTATTACGATAGCGAGAGTATTTCTAAAATAAATAATAGCGATGATATTGAAAGTATCTCAGAGATTACAATACAGGACATTAAAGAGTCAAAACTTCCTAATAATAAAAAATTATTAGATGATAGCTTGAAGATTAATACTAAGGAAATCAATACTAAAAAGACTTTGTTAAGTAGAGGTTTAGAAGGTCAGCAGGCAATAGATCAAATAGAAGAGAAAGATTTTATTAGTAAAAATAATATCTCGTTAGACGATAGAGATGCTATTAAATTAAAGAATACTATTATCATAGGTGACGATCCAAAAATTGTAGCAATAGGGAAAAAACTTGAGATATTCTATAATGGTGATTCTTGGACAGAAATCATTGACTCATATGGAAATATTGTTTTCTTTGATCTTGTGATACAAGGAGAAACCCTAGAATTTAATATTTTAGCGCCGTTTGAAATATTAATCGGTAACGCAACTGTTGTAGATATAAAGTATAATAATAAAACTGTAAGTGTTGGTTACATTAATCCAGATAATAATGTTGGAAAAATTAAAATTAAAAAATAAATTAAGATGAAAAAATTTCAATCTGTCCGCGGTATGAGAGATATATTACCAGGTGACTCGCAACTTTTTAGATCGCTTGAGAATATTTTAATTTCTGCAGCTAGCCAATATGGCTATGAAGAATTAAGAACACCTATTCTTGAGGACACAAATTTATTTATTAAGTCTATTGGTGACGGAACAGATATTGTTGAAAAGGAGATGTATACATTCACGGACGCTAAAAAAAACTCTTTTACGATGAGGCCTGAGGGTACAGCATCCTGTGCTAGAGCATTAATTGAACATGGTATGAATGATACAGTTAGTAAAATATGGTATTCAGGCCCATTTTTTAGGCACGAAAGACCTCAAAAAGGTAGGTACAGGCAATTTCACCAATTTGGAGCAGAACTTATTGGAATCGAGGGTTATCAAGCTGATTTTGAAATCATAAGCTTAGTAAATTATATATGGATACAGTTAAATATTAATCCCACACTTAAAATTAATACTATAGGTAACAAAGACGATAGGAGAAAATACATCGAGGTGCTTGGTGAGTACTTTAATAAATATAAAAATGATTTAAGTGAAAACGAGTTGAAGCAAGTGCAGAGTAACCCTCTTAGAATCCTAGACTCGAAAAATAAAAATATTAAAGAAATGATAGTAATGGCACCAAAGATAACTAAATACATCTCTAAAGAGTCAATTTTACATTTTGATAATTTACTAAATACTCTAGAAATTAAAAATATCTCATATGAGAGAGATGAGAAATTAGTAAGAGGTTTAGACTATTACAATAGAACAGTTTTCGAATATATAGATACAACGTTGGAAACACAGAATACGATATGTGCTGGTGGAAGGTATGACTCTCTATTTGAAAGTCTGTGTGATAAGAAAATACCTGCCCTAGGTTTTGCTATAGGAATAGAAAGGTTGCTTGAGTATGTGAGCTATAAAATTAACCCAAATAGATCTTTGGTCTTCTATATGGCTGTGCTTAGTGAAAAAGATTACTTATACTCTGAAAACATAGCAAATTCTATAAGGAGATCGTCCAAAAATTATTTAGTTTCAAATAGTTACAACTACACAAGTCTAAAATCTCATTTGAAAAAAGCCAATAAATTATCAGCAGACTATTGTGTTATCATTGGTGAAGAAGAAATTAAAAACAAATGCTGTCAAATAAAAAATATGGATTCCGGAAATCAGGAAGATATAAGTATTGATAGCATAGAAAATTATATAAAAAGTTTAGAAAAAAAATAGGAATGAAGAAGATGGCTGAAGATAATTTAGATTTTACAGATAAGTTAGCTCAATGGGGAGCGCAGAATATAAAATATATCTCTATTGGTGTTTTAATCGGGGTGTTAATACCATTAGTTTGGAATTACAACCAGTATTTAGAAGTAGAAAAGAACTTACATGCATCTGATCTATACTATAAAGTCACTAATATAGAGAATTCAGAGGAAGTTATTGCTTCAGCTACAGAGGAGATTTTATCAAATCACTCAGGCTCAATATATGCGGTACTAACAAAATTCTCGCTATCAAAGCAAGAATTTGAAAATAAAAATTATTCTTTAGCAAGAAAATATTTGGAGCAAATAATTGATGCTAATGCTAGCGATACTTATAACAGCCTAGCATCAATAAAAATCGCATTAATACATATGCAGGAAAAAGAATATGAATTAGCATTAAATAATCTTGAAAATGTAGAGATGAAAGGTGCCTTTAAGCAAATTCTTTCCGAAACAAAAGGTGATATTTATAAATACATGGGTGACGCTGAAAAATCTTTTAAATACTATAATGAGGCAATAGATGCCTCAGCTATAAATAATGAAAATTTATCAATGAAGCATAATTCTGTTAAAAATTAAAAATTATCATGAGAAAAATATTATTTTTTTTAATTTTTTTTACGAGTTCTTGCTCTACTACAGAAAGTTTTTTGCCTGGTTTTATCCCAGACTTTGTGACTAAATATTTTGAAGAAGAAGATAAGGGTTACTCAGATTTACCTAACTATACTCCAGGATCAAAAGTAGATTTAATCTGGGAAGTAGAATTTTCAAGTAAGTTCAAAGGCACTTATTCTTTTCTAGATATTTTTAAGTTTAATGATAAAATTTTCATTCCCACTTATGATAAAAAAATCTATGTAGTATCCTCTGAATCAGGTTCTGTAGAAAAATCTATTGATACTAAGTTAGATATCTTCTCAGGATTAGTTGTTGACTCAGAATTAATTTATTTTGGGTCCAAGCAAGATACTGTCTCGGCAATTAAGCGCTCAGATAACACCATTCTATGGCAGCGCATAATGTCTAGCGAAGTGATGTCTATCTCTAAAGTTGTGAATAATATGATTTATGTTAGAACTAATGACAGCAACATATCTGCTATTGATGTAAATACAGGAAAATTTTTATGGATAAATTCTCAGCTCTCGGCCAATCTTTCAATTAGAGGCTCTAGTGAACCAATAATTAGTGATAATAAAGTTTACTCTGGTTTTGAGGATGGAAGAATTGCAGCATATAACGCACTAAATGGTGATATTATTTGGCAGTCTCAACTTTCAGGTATCAAAGCAGAAACTCTAATAGATAGGCTAAATGATATAGATGGATCCATGATAGTAGATAAGGGAGTATTATATGCCATATCTTACCAAGGTAGCATAGCTGCTTTAGATAGTTTTTCAGGTCAAATTTTGTGGTCACGAAAGGCATCTTCGATAGATGGACTTAGTGCAAGTTATGATAATATTTTTTACACAGACGACGATGGTATTTTATGGTGTTTAGAGAAGTATTCTGGGAGGCCTGTGTGGAAACAAGACAGTTTTAAGAAAAGATTAATAGGTACACCTATTATTTTAAATGACTTTATTCTGGTTAGTGATATTGAAAATTACATACATATAATAAATGCAGATGATGGAAGTATATCAGGAAGAATATATCTAAAAAGCCAAATGCAATCTATTTATGTGGAATCTGATTTTATGTTTGTGCTTGATAAAGATTTTAATTTAAATAAATACAAAATTAATAGAATTTTACAAATAGAAAAATAGTATGAATAAAATTGTTACCTTAGTTGGTAGGCCAAATGTAGGTAAATCCACGATCTTCAATAAACTTACTAAAACAAACAATGCTATTGTTGCTGACATTCCTGGATATACAAGAGACTGCCAACAAGGATTATGTAATTTTGAGAATAAGAGTTTTATTGCAGTAGATACAGCAGGGTTATTTTTTAAGGGTGATGAAGTAAGCAATATTAGCGAGTTAAATACCTATGAGGCAATAACAGAGTCGGATATATTGATTTTCATTGTTGATGGGCAAGAAGGACTTGTGAGTACGGATATCGAGATTGCTAATAACTTAAGAAAATTACATAAGAAAATTTTTTTAGTAGTTAATAAGATAGATAAAACACAAAAGGAAATGGCGGCAGGAGAATTCTCAGAACTTGGTTTTAGTGATGTTACTTTAATGGCAGCAAAAAATGGTGGTGGTATAAAAGAGATGTTTAGTAAGATTATCTCAGCTATACCGGAGGAGGAGGAAGTAGATAAAGATGATGACGACAAATTAAATCTTGCGATTTTAGGAAAGCCAAACGTAGGTAAATCTACTCTAGTGAATTCTTTTCTAGGAAAAGAAAAGCAAATCACGCAAGACAAGCCCGGAACTACAAGAGATTGCATTAAAATACCAGTTATAAAATATGGTTATGAATTTAATATAGTGGATACCCCAGGCATAAGAAGAAAAAGTAAAACAAAAGATCATATAGAAATAATTGGTGTAATTAAAACCCTAAAGACTATAGAGGCCGCAGATGTAGTGGTCATTCTAATAGACTCTATGGATGGAATAACAGATCAAGATCTTTCGTTAATTGGCAGGGTAATGGAGCTTGGTAAGCCTGCCATAATTGCACTTAATAAAACAGATAAGCTGGATCAATATCAAGAACATTTATTAAAATATGGAATGGATACAAAATTAAAGTTTATTAATTACATCCCTATTTACAAAATTTCAGCATTAAAAGGAGTTGGCTTAAAAAAATTACTAAGTTCTGCAATGTCTATATATAGTCAGAGCGGTCAACATATTAATACGGCTGTATTAAATGAACTTGTTCACGATGCAATATTTGACCACCAGCCTCCTTCGTATGGAGGAAAAAGAATCAAGATTCGTTATGTGCATCAAGGTGGGAATAATCCGTTGAGGATTATAATTCATGGTACCTATGTTGATAAATTATCAAAGGATTATTTACGGTATTTATCAAACTATATTAGAAAAAAGATAAAATTAAGCGGCATTACGATATTTTTTGACTTACGAAACAGACTTGAAAAATAGAATTTCTTATTACTTTTCATGCGTTACGTTAACAGAAGTATAAATTCCCCCTCTAACGTTAAATTCAGCCATAATATTCATATATTTTGGACTTAAGATAGACACAAGGTCGTCTAAAATTTGATTTGTAAGATCTTCATGAAAACCTGGCTTATCACGAAAAGAAACAAAATATATTTTTAATGATTTTAATTCCACACAAAGTTTGTCTGGTATATACTCAATTAATATATTGGCAAAATCTGGTTGCCCAGTTTTTGGGCAAAGACTGGTAAATTCAGGGATTTCAAAGTTGATGGTATAATCCCTATCAATCTTTGGATTTTCAAAAGTTTCTAATATAGTATTGCTCATAGTTAAAGCATTATATGTAAGTATTTAAACAAAACAACTCATTATTATTAAAACAAGGAAAGATATTGAGATTAACAAGTATTAAAATTTCTGGGTTTAAGTCATTTGTAGATAAAACCGAGATAAAGCTGTCAGCAAAAAGAACAGGTATTATCGGTCCTAACGGATGCGGTAAATCTAATATAATAGATGCTGTTAAGTGGGTATTAGGAGAATCCTCTAAACACATAAGAGGTGACAATCTTGATGACGTGATCTTTAATGGGACAGATACAAGAAAGCAAAATGATTATGCAAACGTAGAACTACTCTTCTCAAATACCGAAAATAGAATTGGTGGTCAATATGCTCAATATGATGAAATTTCTGTGAAAAGAGAAGTTACTAGGGAAGGCGCTTCAAAATATTTTCTTAATAATAGTCATTGTAGAAGAAGAGATGTTTTAGACATATTTATGGGAACAGGGCTTGGCCCAAAAAGTTATGCAATTATAAATCAAGGCACGGCATCAAGGCTAATAGAGTCAAAACCAGAAGAATTTAGAGTTTATCTAGAAGAAGTGGCAGGTATTTCAAAGTACAGAGAAAGAAAGAGGGAAACTGAGAATAAAATAAAAAATACTAAAGAGAATCTCGATAGATTAAATGATGTTATTAGCGAAGTATCAAAACAATTAAAGATACTAGAGAGGCAAGCTATACAGGCAGATAGGTTTAAGAAATTGTCAGAAGAAAAAAAACTAGTAAAATCTGAAATATTAGCTATAAGTATAAGAGATTTTCAAGAAAAAATAGAATCAAAAAATAAAAAAATAGAATCAAAAAAAACTTTATTAGAAAAGAGGCAGGCAGAAGTTAATAGTATTAATTCGCAAGCAGACAAACACAAAATTGATTATCAAGAGTTAAACGAAGAAATGAATGAGATACAAAAACAATATTATGATGCGTTAAGCGAAGTTGGAAGGACAGAACAGGCAATAGAGTACGAAAAAGATGGCGCAGAAAGAAATAAAAAACAATATGAAGATGCGTTAGAGTCAATAGAAAAAATTAAAAATAGATTAAATTCAGATAATGATTCATTAGTAATACTTAAGAGAGAAATAGAAGCTCTTGAGACAAAGAGAAGCAACACACGCGATCAAAGGGTAGATTTGGAAGGTAATAAAAATAATTTAAGAAATATTTTAGATGAGCAAAAAGAATTATTAGAGAAAGATCTAAAGACCCTTTATGAATTAACGCAAAATAATAAAAGTAATAAAGAAAAAGTCGTTCGACTTGATAAAGATATTGTTAGAGTTAAAAGAGATGTAGAGCAATATACGGCAACCTCTGAAAAAATATTTACAGAGCTGAAAAAAATTGAATCTTATGAATTAGACATAAAAATAAATGAATATCAAAAAGAAGTTGAATTATTTAAGAATCTACTGAAGAGTGACAACTCTGATGCTGTTTCAAGCGCTAATAAATTACAGTTTATTTTATCAGAAATAAAAGAAGTTGTTAAAACAATACAGGCTAATGAGTATGACTCAGCAAAAAAGAATGAGCAAATAAAGGATGGTATTGATAAAAAAATCCATGAAGAGGTTACTAGGTTATCAGAAATGTATGAAAACTTTCAAGAAACAGAAAAAGAAATTGTAATTAACAATAATAATATCAAAGGTTTGGAAGATGATACAAATATTAGAAAGAACAAAATTGATAATATTAAAAACGATTTAAGAGACGCTATTAGATCATTTGATACAGAGCTTAAAAATTCACATAATTTAGATTTAGATGTAGAGAGAAAAAAAGTTCAAGTCACAAATCTAATTAATAATATAAGTAATAATGATAAAGAGCTTGATGCTAAGACAGGAAATATAGAGATTCTAAAAAGTAGCAACATTACACCTAATGGAAAGATAGGTGAGTTAGAACTGGTTCTTACAGGGAAACTTAATATTCAAAATGAAAAAGACTTATTGTTGAAGGAAATTAGAGCTAAAATAACTACCCTAACAAATACAATTTCTATTTTAGAAAAATCTAAATTAGAATCTTCTAAGTCTGTAGATAGCATAAGGTACGAAATTTCAGAAGATGAAAAAAATATTCAGGAAGTAGTGGGACAAGTAAAAAGTATTAAAGAGCAACTAGTAGAGTTAGGTATTAATAATAAATCTATTTTAGATGCAGATATTAATTATGATCTTTCTCAATGGAAGAAAAAAGAAAACGAGTTGTCATTTTCGATAAATAGAATGGGCCCTATTAATTTAGCTGCTATAGATCAGTACAAAGAATATGAAGAGCGTAAATCATATTTAACAATGCAAAAAGAAGATTTGTTGTCGGCTTTAGCAACATTAGAAGATGCTATTAAAAGAATTGATAAGGATACAAAAGAAAGATTTAAAGAGACTTTTGAGAAAGTAGACGAGAAATTACAGGAAATTTTTCCAAAGCTATTTAATGGTGGTAAAGCTTATTTAAAAATGACAGAAAACGATCTTCTGCGAACTGGTGTTGAAGTTTTTGCGAGCCCTCCAGGAAAAAAATTAACATCAATTAACTTGCTATCTGGTGGAGAAAAAGCATTAACAGCCCTATCTCTTGTATTTGCATTATTCTCGCTAAACCCCTCGCCATTCTGTATGTTGGATGAGGTTGATGCTCCGTTAGATGATGTAAATATAGAGAGATTTTGTAATTTATTTACTGAAATGAGTGAAAAAATTCAATTTATTGTTATTACACATAAGAAAATTACAATGGAATATGTGGAGCAACTTATCGGTGTTACAATGGGTGAGAAAGGGGTTTCAAAATTAGTTAATGTAAGTATGAAAGAATAATCCTAATATATAGGTCTAATCAGCGTGTATGAAAATGAATTTAGAGTCATAATTTTATTAATAGGAATCTTGGTTATTTTCTATATCCTGTTCATAAGTAAGGACAAGAGGAAATATAAAGTATACAAAACAAAAAATTACGATATTAAGCATCCAATAAATATTATTACCAACAAGAAAGTTGTAGCAAAGAAAAATATTAATATATGCTTTGAAAGTAAAAAAAAATCCAATAATGCCAGTCATGAAATAAAAATTTTAGCAAGCAAACCTAGGCAAATTCCATTAGTCCTAGGCCGCAACCATGAAAAAAAGTTAATCATTGTTAGTTCTGTAGCAACAAATAATTACAAGATTCAGGATATACATGAATTCATGGAGAAAAAAGGTTTTATTATGAATGGTAGTGGTTTTTATGACAAGTTTCATACTGAAAAACATATAAGCAATTTAAAATACTCAGTAACAAATATTATAAATCCTGGTTACCTTGATGAAAAAAGATTAGAAAGTACTAGAATCAAAGGTATATGTTTTTTTATGCAATTACCCACAAATACTGACCCTTTAAATATTTTTAATGAAATGATTAGTGATGCTAAGATTTTTACAAATAAGAATAGAGGTATTTTATATAACGCTAATAAGATTATACTTAACAATAAACTTATAAAAGATCTTAGGAGTAGTGTTATGTTATATAGAGATGAGTATTAAAAATTTAAATAAAATTAAAATAGATTTAAAGGAATTAAAAAATAAAATTAATTCTTTAGCTTATCAGTATTACGCATTAGATAATTCTGAAGCTTCTGACAATGAATATGATATTTTGTTTAAGGAGTTACTGTTTATAGAGAGTAAGTACTCTAGTTTAATAACTCAAGACTCACCATCACAAAGAGTAGGTTCGGCACCGCTTGCAAAATTTTCCACTGTAAATCACAAGATGCAAATGCTTTCTTTAAATAATGTATTCACTGCTTCTGATTTAAAATTATACATGGAAAGAATTGAGAAAAAAATTAATATACCTTATCAAGATATTGAGTTCTCATCAGAACTTAAACTTGATGGACTTGCTATAAATTTACTATATAAAAAAGGAATTTTAAGTGTCGCTGCTACGAGAGGTGATGGGTTAGTAGGAGAAAATGTTACACAAAACATTAGAACTATAAAAACCATACCTCTTAAATTACAAGGAAATAATTATCCTGAAAGTATCGAAATACGCGGCGAAGTCTTTATTTCAAAAGAAGGTTTTGAAAAAATAAACTCTCTTGGCAATGAAAAAAAATTTGCTAATCCGAGAAACGCTGCAGCAGGAAGTTTAAGACAACTTGATTCAAAAATAGCTGCTAAGAGACCACTGGATGCATTTTTTTACGCTATAGGTGACTCCTCTAGTGACACTAATATAAAATCCCAGAAACAACTTCTAAGGCAACTATCAAGCTGGGGTTTTAAGATATGTAATTTTAACCAATCAGTAATTGGAATGGATGGTTGCGAAAATTTTTATAATAAGATTAATTCCATAAGAGATAAGATACCATATGAGATTGATGGGATTGTGTACAAGGTCGATAGTATAGAATACCAAAATGAATTAGGCTCAATATCAAGAGCTCCAAGATGGGCAATAGCGCACAAATTCCAAGCTGAAGAAAAAACAACAATTATAGAGAGTGTGAGATTTCAAGTAGGAAGAACTGGAGTTATGACACCGGTAGCAAGTTTAATTCCTGTTGAAGTAGGTGGAGTCATAGTTAGTAATGCAACACTTCATAATATGGATGAAATCAGAAAAAAGGATATACATGTTGGTGACACAGTTAATATTCGAAGAGCCGGAGATGTGATACCAGAAATTATTAGTGTTGTAAAAAAAAGCGCATCTAGAAAAAAAATTAATTTACCCAAAAAATGCCCAGAGTGTAATTCTTCAATCATTCAAGAAAAAAATATGGCTTTCGCAAAATGTAGTGGAGGTATCATCTGTCCTGCGCAAAAAAAGGGAGCAATAATACATTATGTTAGCAAGAAAGCCATGGATATTAGTGGCATTGGCGATAAGTTAATTAGCAGGCTAGTCGAAGAAAATATCATAAATAATATTTCTGATCTTTATATTCTTAATAAACAGAAGCTCAAAGGTTTTATAATGAGTTCTGCAGTCAGAGAAGATAGTGGTAAAAAATACGATATTACTTTAGGGGATAAATCCATAGATAATATACTTACAGCTATAGAAAGTAGAAAGGAAGTTAAATTAAGTAATTTCATTTTTTCTCTTGGTATTAACGAAGTCGGCGTTGTTACCGCTAGAAGCTTGGCTAATAAATATAGTTCAATTTCGAACCTATCAAATGCAGAATATAATGATATTATATTAATCAAAGATATTGGTCCTGTAGCAGCACTAAATATTTATAATTTTTTTCAGAATCAACGTAATATAGGCATCATTAACAGCATAATAGGAAGCGGTTTAGTTTTTAAAACTGAAAAAAAAGATAAAGTAAATTTATTTAATGACGAAATTTATGTTGTTACTGGAAAGATGGGAGTCATATCCAGAAAAAATTTAGAGAATTATATTATAGAAAATGGAGGTATTGTGTCTAACTCAATCTCAAAGAAAACATTTTCTCTGGTAGTTGGAAAAGACCCTGGGTCGAAATTAGATAAGGCTAATAAACTTGGAATTAATATAATTAGCATTGAGGATTTTTTAGAAAAATTTTATTTATGAGTAATTTTATCCACAAAACTGCTGTAATAGATGATACTGCTATAATAGGTACTAATGTTGGTATTGGTGCATATTCTATTATTCATCCAAATGTAATTATTGGAGATAATACAACTATTGATTCACATTGTATTATTCATTCTGACACAGAGATTGGTGATAGTAATAAAATTCACGATCATGTTGTTATAGGCTCAAATCCTCAAGATTTAAAATTTAATACTGATATCAAGACTTCTGTGAGAATATTAAATAATAATATTATTAGAGAATATGTCTCTATACATAGATCTACAAGAAGCGAAAAACCCACACAAATATTTAACAATACAATGGTTATGACTAATTCACATATAGGCCATGATTGTTTAGTTGGCAATAATGTAATTATGTCAAGCGCATCTATGTTAGGTGGGCATGTCATGATAGAGGACCAAGTTGTTTTAGGAGCAAATACTTTAATTCATCAGCATGTAAGGGTTGGTAAGCTTGCGATGACTGCAGGAGGAAGTAGAATAACACGAGATGTTATTCCTTTTATGTTGCTTGGACGAGACCCAGTAAAACATTACTGCTTAAATAAAATTGGTGTGCAGAGGTCTGGTATTATTGGAAAGGATTACGACGTCTTAGCAAAAGCATTTAGGTTGCTGAGAAAGGGTGAAAATATTGAACTTATAGAACCAATTACCGAGGACTTGCAATATTTAATAAGTTGGTTTAGTGTGAAAAGTGAAAGAGGACATCACTTGTTTATTTAATTCATGGAAAGTTAAAAATGTTAGTTGTAATATCACCAGCAAAAAAATTAGACGAAGATTGTGATAAAAATTTAATTTCTAAATTTACAATTCCTCCATTTTTAGAAGATTCTAGAAAAATTATTAATACTTTAAGAAAATATTCAGTCGAAACTTTATCAAAACTAATGAACGTTAGTGATAAGATATCGGTACTGAATTATGAGAGATACATCAAATGGTCATTACCATTTAACTCTAGTAACTCATATCCTGCCCTGATGCTATTTAAGGGAGACGTTTATAAGGGAATCTCTATAAAAGACTTTCAAAAAGAAGATTATTTATTTGCCCAAAAGACATTAAGAATTCTTTCTGGGTTATATGGAATAATCAAGCCCTTGGATTTAATACAGCCTTATAGATTAGAAATGAGCACTCCTTTGAAGATTGGAAAACACAATAACCTCTATGATTTCTGGGGAAACGAAATTACAGATGAAATTAATAATGATATAAATAGTGATTATTTAATTAATTTAGCGTCTGTGGAGTATTTTAAGTCAATAAATAAAAATTTTTTAAAATCAAAGTTAATAAATATCTCTTTCAAAGAAAACAAGAATGGTGAATTTAAAATCATAGGAATTCATGCGAAAAAAGCTAGAGGTTTAATGAGTAGATACATTATTAAGAATAAAATTGAAGAGCCTCAAAAGCTTAAGAAATTTAATCTTGAAGGTTACGAGTTTAATAAAATCCTATCCACAGAATCAGAATTCATTTTTACTAGGTAATAACTTGCATATTCATATATTAGGTATTTGTGGAACTTTCATGGCTGGTCTAGCAGGGTTAGCTATAGAAAAGGGCCACAAGGTAACAGGTCAGGACAAAGCCTATTATTCACCAATGAGCGATCAGCTAACTCAGCTGGGAATAGAAGAAAATATCTCGGAAGACCCAATAGAAAGCTTAAAAAATTGTGATGCTGTGATAATTGGTAACTCACAGTCTAGAGGTAATCATTCTGTTGAGTTCACTCTTAGTAATGATTTAAATTATTTTTCTGGCCCAGAATGGCTAAAGGAAAATATATTAAAGGATAAATTTGTATTTGTTGTTTCAGGCACACATGGGAAAACCACAACAACGTCAATGTTAATAAAAATCCTAAAAGATAATAATTGCAACCCATCTTTTTTAGTCGGCGGTATATATAAAGAAGAAAATCTAAGTTATAAATACACAAATTCAAAATACTTTGTGATAGAGGGCGACGAGTATGACACGGCTTTTTTTGATAAAAGATCGAAGTTTTTTCATTACAAACCAGATACATTGATTATAAATAACTTAGAATATGATCACTCTGATATTTTTGAAAATTTAGCACAAATACAAAAACAGTTTCATTATTTAATTAGAACTATGTCAGGTAATACTAGTATTATATATAATAAAGATGATAAGAATGTTTTCTCATTATTATCAATGGGTTGTTGGTCTAAAAAAATAGCATCAAGAAAAATTAGTAATATAGTAAACATAATAGGCAATCATAATCTTCAAAATGCTTCGTCTGCAGTATCTGCAGCAAAAACTATTGGTATCAATGAGAGTAATTCTATATCTGCTTTAGAGAAATTTTCGGGTGTTAAGAGAAGACTGGAGCTAATAGATAATAAAAATTTTATTTTATATGATGATTTTGCTCATCACCCAACAGCTATTACAGCAACCTTGCACGCTGTAAAAAACAAGCATCCAGGAAAGAAAATAACAACTATATTCGAAGTTAGATCGAATAGTATGATTTCTGGCGCCCATAAAGATAATTTTTACCCGTCTTTTGACCTTACAGATGAATTATATGTCTATTGTACAAAGGATTCTCATTGGTTGAAAAATTCTGGAGATTTCTTAGTTTATCAAGATATTAGTGTAATTATTGATAAAATTTTTAGTAGTATAGAAAATGTTGATGTTGTTATTTTAATGTCTAACGGCGATACTTCCCACATCATAAATAAACTTAATAAGCATGAATAATATTCCAATATTTCCCCTTAGCTCTATAACGTTCCCAGGCGGCTATATGCCTTTGAGGATTTTTGAGAGAAGATATTTGGACATGGTGAAGAATTGCGTTAAGGACAACACTGGTTTTGGAATCTCTCTTACTAATAATATTAATAACGAGTATTATGATGTTGGCACTTATTGTAAAATTTTAGACTGGGAACAGATGGATGATGGCTTGCTAGGTATTACCATTAGAGGTAAATCTAGATATAAGATAGTAAACAAAGTTGTAAAGGATGATAATTTAATAACTGCAAATGTAGAAATGCTAGACGAGCCTAATTTTGTAGATATACCAAAAGAGTTAATGCCATACTCAGATTTTTTAAAAAATATCTTAGAGCAGTACCCAAAATTTTATCATGATGATGCTCCAAAATATTTTACAGAATCTGGATGG
>Ga0115000_10002781_pt1 | contig 14847 bp, 3 predicted proteins | sample ArcticOcean_MG_C_6_FD_89690 | JGI IMG/M metagenome (GOLD analysis project Ga0115000, IMG submission 89690) | Marine microbial communities from western Arctic Ocean - ArcticOcean_MG_CB8_128 | ecosystem: Environmental > Aquatic > Marine > Oceanic | place: Arctic Ocean: Canada Basin | collected...
GTTATTCGGTCAGAACAATATTATAATAAAGATGTAAACAAATATTCACTTGAAATTAATGTTTCTTTTGAAAATTTTAGCATTCAAAGACCTCAAATTCATGAAAATAACGGAGCAACCAAGCTGATGTTTCCTAATGAATGTCGTTTGCGTAATTTTACGTATTCATCTGGTACACTTATTGATATTAAATTAAAATACATTATTAGAAGTGGTGACAACCTAGAAAACGTGAAGGAAATGTATAATGTAATACCTAAAGTACATATAGGTAAAATTCCAATAATGCTTCAATCATCTATGTGTTTACTACATAATTATAAACACTTAAGTAATAACATTACAGGTGAATGCAAGTATGACCCAGGAGGATATTTTATTATTAATGGTTCAGAAAAGACAGTTTTAGGTCAAGAACGTGCAGCCGAAAATAAGATTCAGATTTTCAACATTTCTAAAAACAATAATAAATGGGAATTCGCAGCAGAAATAAAATCAGTACCAAGTTTCAGATGTATATCCCCTAAACAATTGACAATGTATATATCAGACAAAACAAATGAATATACTATATATTTATCGATTCCTAGAATTAAAAAACCTATACCATTGTTCGTTGTGTTTAGGGTTTTAAACATTATTTCAGATAAAGAGATTTGTAAAAAAATTGTTCTTGACCTAGATGAACAACTTAACAAAAAAATATTAACTCGTATTACAGGAACAATTGTTGATGGATATGATATTAAGTCTTGTGAAGACGCATTTATATATATAACTAATAATGTTATGTTCACACCAATTAATTTAGATAAAGAGAATGGGATGCTTAAAAAACGCGAGTTTGCACTTGATGTTATTAAAAATGACTTATTCCCACATTGTCGTACAACTACAGAAAAAATATATTTTCTTGGATACATGACTAACAAATTAATTAAAGCTAGTCTTGGTCATATTCCTCTGGATGATCGCGATGATTATAAAAATAAAAGAGTTGATATGACTGGTTCGTTGCTTAATAATTTATATAGAAATTATTTTAATAAATTGGTGAAAGATATGATAAAGCAAACTGTAAGAGAAATCAATATTGGTTCATGGAAATCAAATGATGATTATATCAATATAGTAAATCATACTAATATTTACAAAATTATTAAATCAACTACTATTGAAAATGGTATTAAACGTTCGCTATCTACTGGTGATTTTGCCATAAAGCAAAATAGTTCAAATAAGGTTGGTGTAGCACAAGTATTAAATCGCCTTACATATATCTCAAGTTTGAGTCATTTAAGACGGATTAATACGCCAATCGATAAAAGTGGTAAACTTATTCCTCCAAGAAAACTACATGCCAGCACATGGGGGTTTTTATGCCCCGCAGAAACACCTGAAGGTCAATCCGTTGGCGTGGTTAAAAATTTGTCTTATATGACTACAGTGACCATGCCAAGCGATGCTACTATTTTATATGAAATAGTTGAAAAAGATATAATCAATCTTGAAATTGATACAGATATTAATTACTATAATAAGGTAAAAGTTTTTATCAATGGTAACTGGGTAGGTATTACCAACGAACCATACAAGATGTATAATAATCTTAAATTAAAAAAAAAAAAAGGTATTATTAATATCTACACTTCTATTATCTTTAATTACCGAAGAAAAGAAATTTATGTATGTAATGATGCGGGTAGATTGGTTCGTCCAATTTTGCGCGTTGAAAACAATACTCTTATGCTTACAAAAGACATTATTAATTCAATAATTAAGAAAGAATATAAATGGGATGATTTACTTTATAAGGAGACATCTGTTATTGAATATATTGATCCAGAAGAGCAAAATACGTGCATGATTGCTCTTAGATATAACAATTTAGAAAAAGTTGATAATTATAGATATAAATATACACACTGCGAGATTCATCCAAGTACTATATTTGGTATTTTGGCGTCTTGTATCCCTTATCCAGAGCATAATCAATCGCCAAGAAATACCTATCAATGTGCAATGGGAAAACAGGCAATGGGTGTATATGTTACAAATTATAATAACAGAATGGATAAAACAAGTTATGTATTAAATTATCCCCATAGACCATTAGTGGATACAAGAATTATGAATTTAATTAAGCTTAACGAGATCCCATCGGGAATACCTGTGATTGTAGCCATTATGACGCATACAGGTTATAACCAAGAAGACAGTATAATGTTTAATCAAGGTTCTATTGATAGAGGATTATTTCAAGCAACTATTTATCACACAGAAAAAGACGAAGATAAAAAATTGCATGGTGATGACGAAATTAGATGTAAACCTGACAAAAGTAAAACTAAAAATACTAAATTTGGTAATTATAATAAATTAAATAATAAAGGAATAATTGAGGAAAATACACTATTAGAAAACAGAGATGTTATTATAGGAAAAGTCATTCCTATTAAAGAAAATAGAAATGATCACACAAAATTAATTAAATATGAGGATCAAAGTAAAGTATATAGAACGAACGAAGAATGCTATATTGACAAAAATTACATAGATAGAAACGGTGATGGATACAGTTTTTGTAAAGTTCGTGTTAGAACTATTAGACAACCTGTGATTGGAGATAAGTTTTCGAGTCGTCATGGCCAAAAAGGAACCATTGGAAACATTATTCCTGAACAGGATATGCCATTTACCGAATCTGGTATTAAACCTGATATTATTATTAATCCTCACGCTATTCCGTCTCGTATGACAATTGCACAACTAAAGGAAACATTGCTTAGTAAAGTATTGGTTGAACTAGGACTATTTGGAGATGGCACAAGTTTTGGAGATTTGGATATTAAAACCATATCAACACAGTTACTTAAACTTGGATATGAAAAAAACGGAGAAGAAATATTATATAATGGGATGACCGGTAAGCAAATTAAAACGTCAATATTTACAGGACCTTGTTTCTACCAGCGTTTGAAACATATGGTAATGGATAAGACTCATAGTCGTTCTATTGGTCCTATGGTTGCCCTTACAAGACAACCTGCTGAGGGACGATCGCGTGATGGTGGTCTAAGATTTGGAGAAATGGAAAGAGATTGTATGATATCTCACGGAGCATCAAAATTCACCAAAGGTAGAATATATGATGCATCTGATAAGTTTGAGGTATATAGTTGCGGTAAATGTGGTATGATAGCCGCATTTAATAACGAATTGCATATTCATCTGTGTAATATGTGTGAGAATAGAACAGACTTTAAGTTAATTAAGTTACCATATTCATGTAAACTCTTGTTTCAAGAATTAATTACTATGAATATTGCTCCACGCTTTATTACAAATTAAATATTCATATTTTAATGTTATTATTAAAATATGGAACAAACTTTTAAAAATATCAAAGATATATCAAACATTAAATTTATAAGTTCAACAATTAATAATGTATCATTAAACCTTAATAATGGGAATATCGATAATATTGATAAAATAAGATTTTCAGATTCTTCTATTAAATATCTTAAAATAGAATTTGGTAGATATGTGAGTATAGAAGAAATGAAATTTTATACAATAGAAAACAATTTTTTATCTTACAGATTATATTATAAATTACCTGGTATTCCCATATATAATTTATATCATGGTGTAGACTTCTCGAACTCTGTTAGTATTGATACGAGTAATATTGATAATATGATAGTAGAATTTGAAAATACAGTTGCTATACCAAATATATTTCAATATACATTACATAAAACAAATGAAATATTTCATGTAACATATAACAGCGTTAATATTAAATGGCGGTGGACCGATGATGACCGTAATATAGTTAGATATTCAACCAGTATGCCACCAGGTGTATATAATATACCACGTTTTAATACTGAACTAAAAAAAATTATTTTAGATGTTAAATATGGACCTACGCATATATTTGATAATTCGACAAACACAAAATCTATTGAACTTGACGGTTATACAAACTACCCCAATCTTACAATAAATTTTACAAATGACTCACATAATTCAATAATTATTTATGGTAATAGTTCTCTGTTTACATTTTTAACAATACCTACAGATGATATTAACTTATCTGCTAATGATACACGTCAACTTTTTTTTGAATATTTACCATATACTAATGATGTTAGTTTATCATATAGCATTGATACCATTTATGGTATTTATAATCATTTAAATAATATTAAACCCTTCTACGATATTAAACCTATAAAATCACACGAGATTGATTCTGATATTGATTATGATACTAAACAATTAAGAAAAATAATAGAAATACAAGACAAAAACTTAATTGATATAAATGATAATACTGCATTTAAGTTATCTTTAACACCCGATGAAACTATAGGAATTTATAATGTATTAGGTGAATTATCAAGTAATACACTAACCGGTAAATATGGAACACACAATTCTCTAACAATTACAGATGTTTCAACCAACACATTAAATGTTAGTAGTATATCAGTATCTAAATTAGATTTAAGTTATATAGATGTCAGTAATTTAACAATTAGTGATGGTAACAATTTTAAAACATCTAATTCAAACTTAGAGTCCCAAAATATTTCCGTTAGTTCTATTAGTTTTGAAACACTTAATGTATCTGGTGGAACCATAAACATATTTAATAACAATAACTATAATTTAAATTACAAAAATTATAAATTTATTATATTCTGTTTTAAAAATACATATAAAAAACCTATAGAATTTAATAATTTTAGATTTTCGGACATAAATAGTAATAATCCAGTATTCTCTACTTATTTATTAGATAAAAATAGCAATTATTTTCGTTTAGGGAAGATTTCTGAGGATAAAACCTCATATGGTATGGTAGAAACTGCCGTCATTGTAGACGATTTAAGTGATATATCTTTGAATATTACAATACCATTTATAGAAGATTTATCCGCAATATTTTTTGAATTTTTAGATCCTCCCGCAAGGGGTCTAAGTTTTTATTACAACCCCGTTGATTATTCAAATAAAATATTTCAAATTGATGATTCTAATAATTCTATTTATTATACAAAAAACGACACTTCTTTCACTGATATTAGTGCCATCATAAGATATACTATACCTAATGCGAGTTATACACTACATGAATTAACTGAACTTTTAGAACAACTTCGAACGGACTGGACACCAGGGATTCAGAAACTTGTTGTATCACCTGACAACAGTGGCAATTTACAAACCTATTTAAAAAATTTTGACGGTGTTTTGTTAGGTTCCACACCTAATAATTACTATCAAATTGTAGATATATCTAATAACAATACATACCCAACCGATATTTCTAAAATCTCGTACATGTCTTTAAGTGGAGAAATTTCTAATAATTATATATCTTTGAATAGTGTTGAAATTAATATATTAGGAGAATTATTAGATTTACAGCAACACATTATACAATCATATGAACGATATGATAAATTGAACTATAACAAAGCAAAATTTTTTTTATTCATAAAAAATACATTTAACAGTTATTCTATACATTATGGTGAAGATTTAAGCAGTTCATTTTTTAATTATTTTTTTGAAAAGGATATTTCATTCATTGTACCAACAAGTTATAAGATTATGCCATTACACTCTAATTATTCTCTTTCTAGTTTAGATTTATCATTTGTTGAACGATACAATAATAATATTATTGATATATCATCATATGAATCTATTATTTATGATGTAAGAATGCCTCCTGTTAGTTTAGAGTCTAATATTAATACCCTTTCATATTCACAATATTATAATAGTACTCCGTTACATGGAAATTATATGTTAGATACTACGGTAGAACCATATCCGTCCCAGATTGACCCGAACCATAGGGTTGGTCTTGACAAACTATTCAGCAAATCATTAACTAGGAGATGGCATACATCCAATGCGCGATTCTTAACCGATTTAACCGATGTAAGCGGTGTTTTTAGTTTTACTATTACATTCCCTGTATATTATTTCTGTAGACAGATAGCAATACAGCGAATAGATAGCGAAGAATACCACAGCGACGACCGCCGCCCACGCCACGCTAAACAAATAACTATAACTGGTGTTGATACAAAAACCAATATCCCAAAAATAATCGCAACTTCTGATGTAATTAATAGTGATGATTTTCATAATATATATTCATTTCTTACTTCGGATGGTTTGTCATTACAGGAATCTAACGAGGTGTATATTATGGATGTATCAGACATCGCCGTGAAGGATGGAGGGGTTTATAATATTACATCACACTCTTATAATAGTTTCATAATAGACATTTCAATGGGTAAAACCTATAATAGTGTATTAGAAATTTGCGAGATGGAATTCATTGGTGATGTATCTATAAATTCCCCGTTTTCAGCACTTCTTACACTTAAAGATGAACACAATCATAATCTTGAGTATGATCTATTTAGTGTAACAAATACATCAAAAAATAGACTAAATATATCTGGGAATTTTGATTTCGTTAGAGATCCGTGGGAAACTATTTATACTAACAATGATCTCAAAAACCATTACGTTTTAATAGATGGTTCCGGTGCAATAGATAATTCGCATGATACAATACATTATAGTGTACCATTTGATGAAGTGTTTTTAAGAATAGACACTAGTAATCTAATTTATAATAAATTAGACAAAATCGGTCCCACAGATAATTCATTCAGCATAGAATCTAAAAAAAATAATATTTATATGTATCAAGATTTATCCATTGTTGAGCTTTCTTGCAATGACATATCATATGAAAATATAGGAACTAATACCAATGATTACTATCTTAATAATGTGGATATCTCTAATGTTTCAAATGTTGTATCTATAAAAACACTTGTCTTAGATACACATAGTAATTCTATAAGTTTTCAAAATACTGGTTCTAATCTAAAATTAGCATACTTTTCGTCGGATCTATCGCATTCTGGTACTAGGATGAATATATATAGTCATCAAGACTTAAGTGGTTGGTGTATAGACATGATGCAAGATGACAATCAACATTTATCAGGATATGGAAAACTTGAATTTACTAAACAAGAATTTACTGAAAATTTATCAACGTCTCCAAAAACTATTTTTAATATAAATAGTGGTATAGTATTAACAAATCAAAACTTGTCAGTTTTATCAGATGATAGATTTATAGACGCTAGTAATTCTTTATCTAATCTTTATAATTATGGTAGCGACCCTTCTGCTATATTTGCAGGAGAAACCGTACATCTATCTACTACAGGTGATACTACAGGTGCTCCACCAAAAAATTTGGGGGTATTAGGCAGCTTATTATATAATTCAGATGTATCTTATGGTTATGTAATCATGGATGTTATTTTAAGATTATTTCCAATAAAATATACTAAACTTAACTCAAATGACAATTCAAAATTCGGTTCTGTTGTTGATAGCGGATATAATTTATATGATGTATCAAATATAACACCTCAATTAAAATATCTAATTAAAGATGATATTATTAAAGGTGTTACATATAGTAGTTTAACACCTTATTTATGTAAAGCGATTCAAGAACTATCCGCAGCTGTTTTACAGTTAGAGATTGAGTTAGGGTTATAGTATGAATAAATCTTGTTTAATATATATATATATATGCCTTACATTAATTATAATAATTTATATTCAGTTAAAACATTAACATCTAATGACTTGATTGAAGATTTAAGTGAATTTCAAAAACTTATATGTAATGATAATTACACAAAAAATATATATACAGATGAATTGAAAGATATATCATTCATAGCTTTTGATAATTCACTTAACGAAGATTCAATAGACCTAGATAATGGAAGAATAGAAAATGCATCGCAAATTTCAATAAATCCAAGAAAATATAGATACATAAAATTCGATTTTCAAAGGTATATTACTATACATAATGTTAAATTACACGATGTAAATGATACTCTTATTCCATTTATATTATGGACTAAATCCAATAATACGAACTCATATGATATAAGTAGTGATAATGTTGATGAGATAACATTAAATAATATTGAAACCGTCGTATTTGAAATTTACCCAGATACATACGATTATAAACATCATAATAATCGTATTAATCCACCTTATTACCTTTCATATGAGGCTGTTATAACTGACAAAGTATTTTATTATCCAATTGATCCAAGTGTATCATTTATTGAATATTACGCATTTAATAATGAGTATGAATTTCTTGATTATCCACAATTTTATTATGGTAATGATAGATATTATTTAAATAATAGAACACCTACGCTAACCGAAACACAAAATATTATTAATGGTTCTAATTTTTATGGTGATATTAATGATAATTTTTTTACAATAGAAGAGATTAATAATTACCTAGTTAATAATACAAAAATAGAATTTGATAGAAGTTTTTTTTATGATGAAACTAAACCTATAAAAGATTTATCTAACGATAATTATTCCTTAACATTTTATTACAATAATGTTTTTGATACTAACACTTCAGATGATGTGTACGATACATCACATGTCTATATTGATTTAAGTAGTCGTATATTTAGTTTATTTAATATTGAACCCTCTGATGTTTCAATCACAGATATTACTATTAACAATAATACCTTCTTTACATTAGATTTATCTTTTAATACAGAAATTTCATTTAATTTCACTTATTATCCATATAAACCTGTAAAACTGAGTGTATCGGATGTTCTTAATGGCAATTATAAATTAATTGCAACAACCAATAATGATATTATAGATAAAACAAAAGGTGAAAGCGTGGATATGTCATTATCTATATATTATGATATTCCTATTATAACTTACAATGATGAATACATATTAACAAAACACAATACAGGATCTAAACTGAATATTAATGATGCATCCTCGTATTCGATTTATTCAAAACATTTAACTAGTGATTTTTTGATTACAAAAGATATATCAGGAACAAATTTAACAAGTACATATATTGATTCAAAACAAGGGATTGCATCGTCTATAACCTGTGAATCATTCAATACAACTACCACAAATATATATGCAAATAACGCAAATATAACTAATATTAAGAATACATTACTAGATATATGTAATGGGTCATTAAATATATATAACGATGCCAATTTTAAACTTATTTACCCTAATAAATTAGATATTAGTAATAGAGATACGGATATATTAAGACTGGTTGACGATAAATTCATAAGTTATGAAAATAATACATTAGTAATTAATAAACCAATTAATACAAATAAATTATATGTTAACGACCTATATGTGAATAAACTTTGTCATAAACTTAGCGATTCAGATGCATCATTTAATATTGCAGATATAAGCAATTTAATAATTAATAGAGATTTATTTATAAACACACCTAAGTATGGTGGTATTAAAATAAAAGACAATGGATATATTTATTTGGCATATTATTATAATCACAGAACAATTGATACTTTGTATGACGGGTATCGTATGAAAATTACAAGTTATAAAACATCATTGTATGATTCCGGATGGAATATATCACTTAATACGGAAAATAATCTTTATTGTAAAAGTGATTCATATATTAGATTATATCCACTTAAAAGCAACCATTCAAATGTGTATACAAATGTGTTTGAGATTGAAAGTCGTTATTTAAAATATAATACAATTTTGCCATGGATTAAAAATATGAATGATATTAGCAACGTGGAATATTTATCCAATATTATTTATAAAGATTCTGATAATTCAATAATAGTTAAAGAATATTCTGAACTATCTAAGTTTCCAGACACATCATCAAATTACCCAAATCTTTATATTATTAATCAACTTAAACCAAAATTATTTGTTAAAGATATCAGTTATTCAAAATATGAGACTGGACTAATAGCACAAGATCTTCAACAAATTACTGACTTATCATATTTGGTTTACAGCAACAATAATGATTATAAAAAAGAATCGGAAAAATTATTTATTAATTACAACGGATTACAACCCTATATAACAGCAGCGATACAAGAGCTTTATTTTATTGTTGAAAAATTAAATAGTTAGATAATTAAGGTGTGAATTAATAATTAACGAACTATTTAAATATAATAACTACATATAATATTATGAGTTATTATACAGGTGATACAGGTGATACAGGTGATACAGGTGATACAGGTGATACAGGTGATACAGGTGATACAGGTGGTAGCACAAGTAATACAAGTAATACAAGTAGTTATAGAGGTGAAATTACCCCTACTACAGCAACTGATGAAAAGTATCAATATATATTTACGTTAGATAGAGATTTATCTGTTAATGATCTGCTTGCTGATTATGATTCATTAAGACGATACGTATGTAGTGGAGGTCAAGAAAAAAAACAACCAACCAATATATGTGAAATTTATGATATCTCATCCATTAAATTTAATAAAAATCCATTTAATAAAAATGCTATAGATTTAAACAATAATAGTATTATTAATATTAATAAATTAAATTTTAAATCTCAATTTTGTAATTATTTTAAAATAACTCCAAATAGAAATTTACAATTTATTAATTTGAAACTCAAAACTAAAAATAATGCTAATTTATCTTTTGCAGTATTTGAATATAACACACTTAATAATGTATATAACGAAATAATTGATATATGCGACTCGTTATCACATACAATAGAACCTTCCAGCAATATTGTATTTAAATTTCCCACATTCCAATCCTTACCTTATTCTATTGAATTAGAATATTTTGATACTGATAATATTTTTGTTATAGATACTAGTTATAATATTAAATGGAGAATATATGATTTTACAAAAACTAATACAGAAAATTGGAATAATACAAGTGATATTAGGTTTGGTAATTATAGCATTAAAGGAATGAACTACGCACTTAAACAAATGATGCTCTCAAATAATGTTCCCTTATTTAATGATGATAATAATACTTATGCATTAGATATAACCGCAGATCTAAAATATCCTAATTTTTCATTGAGATTAGCGAATAACTTTTATACATTGATAGAAATAGATCAAACCAGTACATTGTTTAATCTATTTAAATTAAAAGATACATCACATGACATATTAATTGAAGACAATTCATCTGTTATTATTTATACAGAATGCGATATGTTTAAAAACACACCTGTTAATTTAGATTATTCATATGACACATCTATTACCGGAACATATTATAACTTTGACAATCTTTATGATCTAGATATAAATAATCCTATAAAAAACGTAAGCGGTGAACTTATCGACAATAGTTTATCTGGTACGCAAACTTTTACTTTATTTAAAGAACATTCATACTTTGATATTATGTTTGATAATAGTAGTGTTAATTTCATTAAAGATACAATATCTGGTTCATTCATGGAATCATATGATTCCAGTTATCAAAATATATATATTTCTAAATACGATATTAGTGAAGTTGTATTTGGCACAGGAACAATGAACGATATAAGTTGTATTAACATAATATCTAATAAGATTGATTCAATCAATATTACAAATAATGATGTATCCATTAATGTAATGTTAACAACAAACTATTTGGATATAAGCAGCATTTATGTACAGCAAAATATCGATGTATCTAATAGTATAAATATTGAGAAAAAAACTAATTTACATAATACACATATTAACGTTGCTAATAACCTATATAAATTAGTTCGGTTTGATATATCTGGCGACGTATCTTTTTCAAATCTTAGATTTATTAGTTATAACAATCTCGAGTTGTCGTTTAATGTTTATGAAATATCAAATAATAATTATACTATTCTAAGTAATAATATAAATAGTTTAACATATTCATCTTCATCAGACATATCCAGTTTAGTTTTTGAATTATATGAAGCACAAAAGGTCGGATTTTATTTTAAATATGATATTGTAGATTATGGTAATATATTTGAATTAAATGAAGACAATAATAAAATATACTATCAATCTAATCATACAGATTATAAATATAATGATTTATTCCTGTATTTTATACAAGCATCGATACCTTTAATTTCGGGTGAAACTACATATTATAATCTAGCTGACATCAATAACTTTTTAAAAGAAGGAACAGGAAATACAAAACATATTAGTTATTTCGATGGCTCTGCTAATGCTACAAATGTCGATTTATTAGATACATCAGGGGTGTATTCTAATAGTGGCGTGGAATACAGATTAAAATTATGGCCGATTAGCACAACCATTGCGCGCGACATCGGACACCAGGTGAGCGACGAAATCAATGTTAGTTTTGTCGATAACATCCCTAATGACATTAAGTTTAATATATTAAGCGAAGCGTTATTTGCATCTACAGGTTATAATCCTATTAATAATTTTAACTTATTTGAAGACACTAATGATAATAAATTATTATTTGTTCTTGAAAGTTCTTCTGATACATCGCATAGTTTATTAAATAACTTTCAATATACCGAGATCGGCGCGACCGAGAGTTTTAATGATTCATTTATTAGATATTTTTTTAGAACAACAGCACCGAGTTTATTTGACCCGCGTGCGCTGGATGCTTCGTTTATAACATTAAATAATATTGAAAATTCTTATGAATTAAATTCTTTAATATCAAATATTGATTACATTGGTCATGGTTTTAATACAATAGAGTTTAATTCGAACCGTATAAGTCCATTATATTTATTAGATAAAACAGACGGTTCAAATATTGTGAAAAACGGAGATAGAACCGGAATTATACTAACAGTTAAAGATGAATTCTTAACTAATTTTGATGACTATATAAGTATTTATGCAATAGATAATAATACAGATATTGATGTATCAGATGTCTCGAAGGGTTCAATCAAATGGAAATTTAACCAAACCTTGAAATATAAAAATAAATATTTTAAACATGAACAATATACCGATTATTTTACAACAGAAAATTTAGCAGATGTTAATTTTAAACCAAAACAGCATTTTTTTTTATATGACACTAATGTAATTGAAATAGATGATTCATCATTTGTAACATCAACTATTAATTCTTATTTATACGACCCCTCGCTTACAAATACCACATCAATAATTAAAACTATATATGGAGAGAATTTATATTGCGACAAACTGTCGTTACCAATAAATAATTTAACAGACGACGAGCGCAATCAATATATATCAATAAATAACTTATATGTTAATAACAATTTGAACATCAATAATTTAAATCTAGATATTTCAAGTGGATTATCTATTTCCAATTATTTTTACGATGAATATGAATATTTATCAAATTCAGAATACGATTTATCTAATTCTGTTTTTAAACTTGCTTATAACTCGGATGTCTCGTATAACATGCATATATTAAGTGTAGTTGGTGACACTAATACAGACACGTCGGGTTCCGATGCCGGTTGGGAAATTGGACTAAGATTTAATAATGATACAAATTTAAATCGCATCTCAAATAAACAGAATATACGCTTAGTTCCATCGGCAATTTATAAAACCGCATCAGATGTAAGTAATAATTGGAGAAATGATGCCGACATTAGTGACGGTCTTTCATCTTTTCAGATAGATTCAGATTTAGTTCTATATAACAGTAATTTTGTATTGGCGGATGAGCGTTATATGTCAAAGGAACGGTCGCCGCAGGATATATCTGACGCGCTTGAAAAAGTCTGTCAATTAAATCCAAAAATATACACTAAAAAAAATTATACAACACAAGAACATGACCAAATAGATTTTAGTGATAATAACATAAATAAAATTTCTAAGTTGTATACAGACTCGGGTTTTACTGTACAAGATATCTCTAATGACTGTAGCGATTTGTCTCATGTAATTATAGGAAATAATAATGCACCTATGTATGTTGATAACACACAAATAGATATTTATTTATGTAAAGCCATTCAAGAACTATATAAACGTCTTCTAGCAATATCAGATAAGGTAAATACTGACCCCGTATCTTAAAATAAAATTTAATTAACTATATATAATATTTTAAAACATTATATATAATGTCAATCAACTTTGATTTATACTATTACAAAAACATTATGGTTAAACATACAGATATATGTATTAATGATTTATCTGATGATTATATTACATTAAAAAATTACGATATTATTGGAACAGGAGATGAACCACCGATTATTGACGAGTTTGATGTTTCAAGTATATCTTTTAATATAGATTCAACACAAGTTAACGGAATACAATTAAATAGAAAAAATATAAAAGATGTCAGTTCGGTGTATCTACCTGGTATTTATTTAAATAAATTAAAATTTGATTTCAAAAGAGATGTAAGTTTAAATAATTTTAAGATAATTGATAATTACAACAGTATTATACCATATTCCATAGTCGTCGATGGCACATCTAGTGATTTAAATTCAAGTCATGATATTAGCACCTCGTCCCTTACAAATAATATTTTAACAATTGATTTTTCAAATAATATATCTGTTCCTTATAAAATTACATTTGATCGTTCACCTAATGATAACATTTTTAAATTTAACAGCGATAATATAATTGAGTCAAACATATTAAGAGAAAAAGTAAATAAAAATTTTAATTGGATTTATTCTCCTTGGAAACAAATTTCAATAAGTAATGATACACTTTTAACCGATATATCTGTAAATAAACTTAATGATTTATTGTCAAATGTAGTTAATCAACAAAATAGACCTATATTTCCCTCAGATCCTTCTGCTATTGAGATTATTTCATTAGAGAATGGCAATATTAAGTGTGTTATTAATTTTAAATACAAAGGATA
>Ga0115000_10002782_pt1 | contig 14844 bp, 9 predicted proteins | sample ArcticOcean_MG_C_6_FD_89690 | JGI IMG/M metagenome (GOLD analysis project Ga0115000, IMG submission 89690) | Marine microbial communities from western Arctic Ocean - ArcticOcean_MG_CB8_128 | ecosystem: Environmental > Aquatic > Marine > Oceanic | place: Arctic Ocean: Canada Basin | collected...
ATGAAAACCCCTCGGCACGGTTCTTCTAAACCTTGCTTGACTTGAAAAGCGAGCAGGCGCTCACTGCTAGGTGTGACTTAAGCCAACTTAATACATCTTAAGTCGCACCTATCAGTGAGCGCCGCCAGCGCCGCCAGCGCCGCCAGCGCGTTGCCCAAGAGGGCGCTGGTCACGTCGGCCTCGCTCATGGACGCGCACGGCGGCTGCGCGACGCCAATGTGGTTGGCCGTCGGTGCGGCCTCGGGCTCGGGGTCGGGCTCGACGGCCCTGGCAGTCGGAGCCGCAGCGCCGCTGGGGAGGCCGAGCTGCTCCGTGCGTCGCCGTCGCGCTACCATTGCGCGGCCACTGGGCATGGCGCGCTTGGGGCTGGCTGGCGATAGACGACGCACTGCGCACAAGCCGCAACCGGCGCACTGTCGCAGACAGGCCCCCTCTGTGGTTGCGGCTTGTGTGCCAATGGAAGCCAGACAGAGGACGGGTGACCGACGGCCGGGGCGTTGGTGGCCTGCAGCAGTCGACGCACTCGCTGCTGCTGCTGCTGCTGCTGCTGCTGCTGCTGCTGCTGCTGCTGCTGCCGCTCCCGCACCCGGCGCAATGGACGAGGACTGGCTGGCCACCGCGCCGCGGTTCCAGCGGGGCAGGGACCCGGAGGTCGACGCCAACGACGGCCCGAGCATGTATCGAAACTACCGTCTGATCTGTCTGCTCATCGACTCCTTCAACGAGTATGTGGGCGACGCCACGCTGACTGCGGACGAGGTGCTGTCGGTCAATGCGGCCTTTTACCGCTACGAGATGCGCAACATGCCGCCACCACGGACCCTGGGGGTGGACTGCACACTCAACACCGAGTGGAACGAGTTGCGCGACGTGCTCGTCTGCGACACATCAGAGATGATCGGACAGCGCGCTGTCTTCTCATTTGACCATCGCACCGACGGCATCCAGGTGCTGCTGAACGAGTACGATGCCACCTTGGCGTTCCGACGCCGACTCGACATCTCGCACACCGACGACCTGCCGCGCGACACCTTTGCCGATGCCAAGACCATCTGGAAGCGCGCGGCCACCAAGCTGGGAATCAAGTGGCGCACGTCGCTCAAGGGCGGCACGAACCGTCAGCGGCGCTACCGCAAGAGCCTCGACAATGGCCAGGCGGCAATGAACTCGCTCGACCGCCCGCCGTGCAGCGACTTTGACGATCGGTACGAGTCGACAATGGAGGCGCGCAACCGCCTGGTGACGATTCTCTGCTGGTTTCGCCGCCACCAGCCCAGCTTCTTGCCGCGCATCCTCGGGGCCATGCGCACGCGCGCGGTCAAGGCGTCGTCGCTCTACGTCTTGGCCGAGCGCTTTCGCAACACCGCTCGGCAAGTGGCCGCGCATCGCGCGCACCTGCCGGCTTCCCAACGCGACCCGCTGACCAGCATCGTGCGCGACGTCGGTGGAGAGGAGCTGGGCGACGTGCTGTGGCCCTACCTTCCGTACGAGGCCAGCACGCCCCTGATGGCGTGCAGCAAGGAGCTGCACGCGTGGGGGTTGCGCTTCCACCGTCGGATGCGGCTCCGGCTGGCGGACACGAGCGAGGACCAGCGCGAGTGGGAATGCGAGGCCCACCGGTGCGAGGCCGACGGGTCGCTGACGATGCAAAAGAACCGCCAGATCAAGATCAAGCCGTTGCTCGAACATCGCTTCATGACCCACCTGCCGCTCCCGGAAGGCCACGACTCGCAGTTTCTGCTCGAGTACCGCACGCACGCGCATCCGACGCACGGAACGGCCGTCGACACGACCCGCAGCACGACACGCGCCTTTCTCGTGTTTGACGACGACTCGCGCACGGCCGTGCCATGCTTTGGCAAGCCTGCGCTCAAGCGCTGGGACGGGCAGGGTCGTCTGATTGGTCCGTGGCTGGACCAAACATACGCGCACTTTCCCAAGGGCGGCCTGCCGACCATCGTCGTCTCACTCAGTCGCCTGTCCTCGGAATTCAAGAGGAAGAACATTGGCGACACCAAGTTTCGCATCGTGGTCGAGGTCGACCTGGTGCACGCCGACTCGCCGGCCGACGTCGTCAGCGACGTCACCTACGTGGCGGAGACGGCGCCCTTTCGGGTCGTCGCGCGGCTCGAGTCCGAGAGCGCCGCCCAGAGCAGCAAGGAGCGGCAGGCCATGCACGCGACCGAGCACGCGGACCACGCTCAGCTCGTGCGCGATCACCAGCCGTCGACGGCGACCGACGTGCGCGATCAGAACTTTGACGCCATGGACTTTCTAGACTACGACACCTTGCTGGCCGACGCCGACGAGACGCCCGCACCACCACCACCACCACCACCACCACCACAACCACCACAACCACAACCAGCGGCGCCCGTGCCGACGGGCGCGGCGCTCGGCGAGATTGCCGACGCCTTGTGAGAAAAGGAAGACGAAGACGGACCCACCGCGCCGCGCTGTGTCTCGAGTGTGAGGAGTGATAACGAACGACGGTCGGTGCATCGGTGAGCACCGACCGGTGGTGGCAACTACCACCGCGTACCTTCGTACCGTGTGTTCGTGTGGAGATCACTGAGGGTCGGGCAATCTCGACTCTCAAATCTCGTTAGAACGTACGGTACGAGAACAAGCTGCAGATGTCCGTTTCACCTCCCTCGGGCCCGCCGCTGCCGCCGCTGCCACCGCGGCGCGAGGCGGCCGAGCTCCCGGGCTTTGGCGGCGGTCTCATCAAAGTCGGCAAGCGCAACGCGCGGAGGGAGGTCTGCGACCTGCGGCGGTGGAACAACCCGGACTGCGTGTGCCGCGACTGCGACGCGCGCAGGGCACGGGCTGCAAAGGAACGGGAGGCGCCCGAGGACCCAGACGAGGAACAGGAGCAACAGCAGCAGCAGCCGCGGGAGGCGCCCGAGGCCGCGTCCGTCGTCGCCCAGATCTTCGACGCCCTGCAGCAGCGCAAGGCGCCCCCCATTGGCGCGCCTACGGCCATTTTTTTTGTCCCCGGCAAGGCGCGCTTCTTTGCCCGCAACGACAGCTCGTCGTCGTCCAGCGACGGTGGCGACGACTCAAGGTAGTCGACGGGGGAGGGAGAGAGGCCGCTCCCAGCGTCGCTGTGTTGCGTGTGGGCCACAAGCCGCAAAGCACCGTGGTGTGTTTTGGTAGCATGATTTACCAGAAAACCGTGCTACGAACCTAAGAGCGGCATCCAAGTCAACACAAACTTCCAACCGTGTGCTCACATCGACAAACAATCGCACGAACACAATGAAGTCGCCAGTCGACGCAAGGATGCAAGGTACGGCAACATGGGAAACATTTGAGAGTTGTAACGATGCCGCTCGGCTGCTGACGCAACGACTTGGCATTCGCTTTGATCACGGCAATGTAAGCAAAGTGGCTCGTGGTGGTCGAGGAGCAAGATCGACACAGGGGTGGGAGTTCAAACCACACCAGGCGGACGCGGCGCATTCGAGAGGCCTTGCGGAGTAAGGAAATCGTCTGCGCGCGGGAACGAATCCGGCACTGAGCATGATGCGAAAGGAAAGTTCAATGACGAACGCACCGACTCGAAAGTTCCTGTACTTCGGGTCTTGGAAGCTGCACACAAACACACCATCGTTAGAGTGAGTACATTGTGTGTGCTTGTGCTCGTGCTAGTTTGAATGTGCGAACTCGCAATTTCTGACAGCCAATCATCGCGAGCTGGATGGCAATCGCGAGGTCGTCCTGCAAAGGAGACGTGCAGTGAGTGGCAAAGGTTGACGTGACAATGTCTAAGCGCGTTCCTGCTTGCCGTAGAGTTTTCCCGTGTAGGTCTTACGAACCTGTGGGGCGGTCGACGGTCATGCGCACGCCGTGGTAGGTGGTGCCGCCGCGTTGGGCGGTGAGCTTGACATAGGCGGGGAGAAACTTTTTCGCGCAGCCGCGCGTCTCGTTGAGGTGGCGTGCTGCGGCAGCCCAGCCCTCGCAGATGTCCCATTCCGCTTCCCGCGGGTCCCAGATGTAGACGCGGGTGGTCGGGCGCGGGGGCATCGGGGCTGCTGGGTGCAAAAGGGAGAGGAGACAAGCCGCAAGGCAAGAGCACGCACGCACCTTGCCAAAGGTCGTCTTGGGCGCCTCGGTGACGACGCAGTACTGCCACCACAGGCAAACGGTCGTGAGCAGGTAGCTAACACACATCGCCTGGTTGTGCAGTTGCGCACATTGAGCAGCTCGTCCTTGATGCGCTTGCGGCCCCCGAGCTTCTCGAGCTCGACAGAGAAGAAGAATTGGCTGATGGCGATGCGACCGACGGTCATGGCCTCGCGCAGCAGCAGGCACATCTGCTCCTGTTCACGACAAACGCATCGGCAAACCGTTGTAGGTCGCGGCTTTGCGGGTGGTTTTTGCTATGTTCATGTGGTAGAACGGTTTGTTGTGCTTCTGACTGAGGTTAAAAGCGGCAAGGCGCACCTTCCTTTCGTGGGTGGTCAGCCAGCCGAGCGTGCCTTGCTGGCCCTCACTCAGGCTGACCCAGTTCTTGATGCCGTTGGCCTCGATGGCGTGGAGCAGGTGCTGGCTCTCGAAGGCGAGGTTGGACTCGAAGATGAGCACGGCCTTGCAGTGCGCAAAGATGGGGATGCTGCGGATCGCTAGGATGTGCCGGCACAGCAACCGGTGCGTGTGGCGGACGTCGCGCGTGTGGAGGCAGTCGACGCCGAGGATCTGCGCGCGCGAGCGCGGGGATGACGGTGTACCGACGCAAGGACGAGCTGCGAACGCTGCTGTTTGGGGACGCGCTCAACAAGCGCGAGATGCGGGGCATCGAGGAGCTGGGGGCGGATCTGGACGCGTGTCTGCGCGGCGTGATGGTGCTGGTGGAGGAGGAGGTGGCGGACTGCGACGCGTTGCATCAGGCCAAGCTGGAGTGGGGCCGCGTCGTGGACATGGAGCCCGACCACGCCGGCATCGCGTGCAAGCGTGCCGCGCTGCTGTTTGCGCTGCACCGCGAGGTGGCGGTGCGCGACGAGTTTGTGCACACGGACCGCTGGCTCGTGCGCGACTTGCGCGACCGGGTGCTGCCCATGACCATTCCCAAGTTTGTCGCGGGCATGGGGCAAAACCCCGAGGCGCTGGTGATGCTGGTGGGCACGCTGTGCCAGCTGTGGCCCGGGGAGCCGATGGGCATCGAGACGCACATGCATGAAGCCGTTGGCGCCGCAGACGACGGTGGCGATCGAGAATGCTGAGGCGCCGCCGCCGGACGGGTCGACGGCCACGAAGAAATGCTGCGTGTTAGCCGTAGGCGTTCTCACATTGTACGGGATCTCGGGGCACTGCCGTACCATCATTGCCTCCACCTCCTTGGCCATGAAGGCCTGCAACCAAAACACAGCAGCTCAGTCTTGCTGGTTGTGTGCACTGTCATGTGCAGCGGGCGCGCCTTCTCGCTGCCGTCCGCGCTAATCCCCAGCGATTCGCGCAACCTGCGGCAGGGCACGACGCCCAAGCAGCCCAAGCAATGTTCGTGTAATGAACACCAAGGCGAACAAGGAAAAGTGGAACGCAATCGTTGAGCAGGTCGTCTTGTCAGTGTCCGCGGATTGCTGGCCAAAGGCGTGGGGCGGGGCGGAGTGTTGCCTAAAGATGGTTCAAAGCAAGTGCAACGCACAGCATCGCCTGGGTGAGAAACGCGATGCCAAACGTCGCGACTTGGAACAAAGAGCTGCAAAGGCCCGTGCAAAATACGTGCCAAGGGGAACGGGCGCACCGGGTCTTCGGCAAGAAGTTTGCGAACAGTCTCGACCTGTCGATCGCGCATGGTAAGCGTCAGAGGCAACGTCAGAGGCAACGCCGCGCGGCAGCAGCGTCAGAGGCAGCCATCAGATGACGAAAGCGATTGAAGGTGTGTGACTGGACGCACCTTGGCACTCGACAACCAGCGCGGCATAGACGCCAGCTTGTGACGACATCTGCGACAAGGCACGGTTGAGTGTAGTTGTTTGTTGGGAATGTTAGGCATGTGCAGCGTACTTCTCCGGGTGGTCCGATTTCATGCAGTCATCTGCGTTACGTGCAACGCACGTCAGAAGGTGATTCACTGGAAGTGGGTAGCAAGCTAAGCTACGCACCGCAGACCAAGGTGATCTTAATGGTCTCGAACACCGTATTCCCATAATCGTCTACAAGCTCCATCATCTTGGTGTAGTCTGCCAGGCTTGCGGGTTGTGAACATTGCGACGAGCAAAGGGGCTGGGCTGGGCGGGCCGCGCACGGTTGCCGCTGTCGAGAATTGTAGAAACTGCGAAAAAGGCGAGGCATGATGAGTAGTAGTAGTAGCGGTTTCCGTTTTCAACGGTTCAATCGCCAGGCGCACTGCACAAAAGCACGGACTGCTGCATGCTGCGACGGCACGCGGGGAGTCGTCAGTGTTTACGCACGGACAGACGACGGTGAGCCGCGCACCTCAGCAGCGGCACGACCACCTCGCTCACCTGTCACAGGCACTCATGTCAGCAACAAGCAAACCTCAAGGTCTGTGCCGCTCAGACCGCGTGGGGTCGACTTTCTGTGTAAGCGGTTTACACAGAGACCGGTACCTCTGAGGTCTGTGCGGTTGTTTCGGACGCACCAGCCCCGGGTCGCAGTACGCCGCCTCCTGCGCACAGGGAGTGGATGATCCCGTCAGACTGTGAGAGTGACTGAGTGGTGTGTGTGTGTGTGTGTGTAGCGTACCTCGAGGATGATGACGTCGCCTGCCGCGCGCGCACGACGCGGTCAGCTGCGGGGTCAAGGCTTGAGAACGCGTGAGGCTTGAGAACGAGACAAGGGTCAAGGCTTGAGACAAAGGCTTGAGAACGCCCTTGGAGGGCACGCGCACCGGACACGCCCTTGAGCGACTGTCAGTCGTAGGTCGGTACATGCGCACACACGGGGCGGCGCTGGCACACGGGTGAGCGGCTACCCCTCTGCCCGCACGATCATTTCCCGGTCCCGTGAGGAGGAGGAGGCAGGAGGAGGCGCACGAGGAGCAGCCGCCGCGACCGTCTTGGCTGCTGCGTTAGCGATGATGGGGATGCCGCCAGGCAATCTGAAAAAGGATTCGACCTACGACCGGTACAACACGGCGATGATGGCGACGCTCGAGGAGGAGTCCGAGTGGCGCACGTACAAGCGGCTGCTGCAGGAGTCGCGGGGCAAGGGCGGCGGCGCCGCGCCGCCGTACCCCGAGGCCACCGTGCGTCGCGTGCAGGCGCGCGTCGACGAGCTCGCCACAGCGGCGGCGCTGGCCGCGCTGCAGGCCATGGAGCTGACCGAGACGGGCGCGCCACCCGTCGATGGCGACGCCCGGGCAAGCGGGAAGCGCCCGGCGGCGCAGGCGGCGGCGCCGCCCGCGGCCAGCAACACGTACGGCGAGGTCGACCCGGACTACCTGATCTCGGCCTTTTCGGAGACGGTGGCGGAGGTGTTCCCCACCATCCTGGCCACCGTCAAAGCAATCCGCCAGGACGGTGCTCTGGAGACGGCGTGGGCGGCGAATCCAATCGACCCCGAGCACGCCAAGGCCGCGGCGGAACACGCGGCCGCGACAATCCCGGGTCTGGAGGCCGAGATCGAGGCGTTCAGGGCGGACACCGAGGCGGCCACGGCGGCCGTGGCCGCCGCCGACGCGGACGCGGCCGGCAAGGAGCAACTGGCCAAGGCCGTCGCGCTCGTCCAGAAGATTGAAAACGGCGTCTTCGAAAACGGCCGGCCCAAGGTGCTCGGCATCAAGGATCTGGAGGTGCGCCACGCGCAGCGCGTCGCCGAGGCCGGCCGTTTCGACAACGACCTCGCGGCCAAGCAGCTCGCCGGGCAGCTGGCGTTCGAGCGACTGCGGCTGACGCGTGCCTACGAGCGCGACGGCATCGACGGCGCGCCGCCGCTGGTTGGCAAGCGTGGCGAGTTTGTCTACGCCCTGCTGTGGGCGCGGTACCCGCACCTGCAGTTTGCGCGCTTCCCGGGCACGCACTCGGAGGCATCGTACAATGCGTACCTGGGAAAGCTCCAAGCCGAGCTGGAGGAGAAGAACAAGGCGGTGGCGGAGGAGCGCGCGCGGCTGGACGACCGGCAGGCCAAGCTGCAACGCGCCAAGGCGCTCGTCGTCGAGCAGACCAACGCGCAGGCGCAGCGCGAGAAGGCTCTCAGGGTCGCCACCAAGAACAGCATCGGCATGGCCAACGTCGGTCGGTACCTGCTGTACGCCTACCCGCTCAGCACAAAGAGCCAGGGCGTCTCGATTCCGTGGCAGCACCGGGTAAACCGCTGGGCGGCGCTCGTGCGCGTCTTCCACGAGCCACGCGTCGGCTTTGCGCGCGGACGCGAGGGCAAGGGCGAGCTCCAGGCCATGCTCATCGACAAGGCGCCCAGCAAGGGCTGGTCGATGCACGAGGAGATTGCCAAGGAGCCCTTTGACGTGGTCGCGCTCCCCTACGAGAGCTACGCCGACGCCATTCGCGTCCAGGGTCAAAAGTGGTGCAGCGACCCGGCGTTTGCGCGCGAGCTCATCCGACTCAGCATCGACGTGGCCGAGCTGCCGGCCGGCATGCTCAAGCCGCTGGTGCGCGACGACGAAAACGTGCGCAGGATCTGGACCCTGATGGACGGGCGCACGGACGTTGGGGTGGCGGCCGAGGTGCTGATCAATCGCATCCGCATCGTGAGCTTTGGCATCGCGATCGAGGTGGCCGCGCGGCACGTGCGCACGCGGCTCGGTCGTCGGTGCGTGGCGGACTCTCCGTCCCACCAAGGCGACGACGACCCGCCGCGCAACTTTGAGGACGTGCTGCGCCACAAGTCGAATCTGATTGGCTGGGACGTGCCGGTGCTCAACACCGTCAAGCTCAACAAGATGGGAGAAGAAGTCCGTGCCTACATCTCGGGCGTGCGCGACTCGCTGATCGGCATGATGATGCGCATGGGCGACGAGAGCACAATGGGCGAGGGCGCGGCGCTGACGTCGGCATGGGCGCGGACGACGGCGGTCACGATTGCGAGCGGCGGGTCGACGCGGCGGCTGGCGCTCGTGCTCGAGGGCAACGCCGGTGCCGACGATGCCGGTGGTTTTGGAACCTACGGCGTCAAGGGCCGTCGGCAGACGGACGAGGCGTTTGAGTTTGGCGTGACGACCAAGGTGCCCGCGTCGGCGCAGGCACTGGCCGAGGTGCTGCGCTTCGACGAGGACAGCATCTTTGTGCACATGCACCCGACCGTCCTGCCGCTGAGCGGCGAGGGTCGCAACGACTCGTTGCTCATCAGCTTTCTGGCCTCGTCACACTCGGTCGCGCTGTGCCTCTACGGAAGCCGCTACCACGTGCTGTTCAAGGACACGCGCGACGCGGAGGCGGCCGTCGGCGGAATGGTCGTGATGATCGATCCGGAGGACATCAAGACACCGCTCGATTTCCTCAAGGACGCCGTGTACGCTGCGGGGAAGGCCTTTCTCAAAGACCCCTTTGACGAGGCTGCCGAGGTGCCGTGGACCGCGATGCGTCTGAACAGCTACCGCGACGCCGGCCAGGAGGGCGGCGGCAACTTTTTGATTGCGCTCGCGCGCGCGCTGGCGCTGTCGCTGGGCGTGCACCGAGCCATCGAGGGCGGGCAGGATCTCTACCCACTGTTGGGACAACTCGACTACGAGACCTTTCCAGACCGCTACGACGAGGGTGCCGAGTACAAGCCGAGCCGCGACCAGGCGTCGGCCGTGTCGGACCTCAAGGCTGGCTTTGGTCCGCTCTGCATTGCCCTCGCCGCGCTCTGTCACAACGAAGGGTCCGTCGACGATCCCGGCGTGGAGACGATGCGCTTTGAGCTCTGGGACTAGAACAGCACCAGGGCACGGTCCTTGACCCTTTGCAGCCATCGCGGTTGCGTGGACTCGGCCGCGAGCAGGCGCGTGTGTGCCTCCGTGTTGTTGTTGTTGCCAGCGAGGTGTGATGTTGTGGGGTTTAGGATCCGATGGATGGCCACCACGGCCTTGCAGTAGAGGGCGTCTGTGTTTTCGCCCGCGCGCCACGTGCCGTGCGTGGGCATCGCCTTCTTGGGACGCTGGGTCTTGGGGAGTTCGGAGAGCACGGACGCCGCGTAGAGAAGGGCCGTGTCGACGTTGAGAGCGAGCACAAACGACCGTCGGATGGCGGCCGCGCCCTCCAGGCTCATTGGCAAGTGGATCGGCGTCGTGGTCGTCACGCAGCTGCGGTTCATGCGGCGTCGGAAGAGCTCGTTGCGCTCGCGCGCCGCCTGCAGCAGCCGTGCCGTGGGCACGGCCGGCGGGGCAATCCAGTCCGCGGCGGCCTGCTGCCGCTCGCCGTGCGTCCGCGGCGGACGGCGGGCGCGGGTTGGTGGCAGGAACGCGGTCGCGTCGAGCGTCGCGGTCAGGTCCTCGACGTCGCAGCATTGCACGAGCCGTTCGTACTCGGCACAGGTCTGGCGCGCGCAGGTCGTGCAGCAAAAGTTGTAGTCGAGGCTGGTAAACGGCGAGGACATGCGGTTCCACTTGTTGCGGTCGAGGGGCACGCCCGTGCGACACAGCTCCCAGTAGGCAAACGCGCCGCCGACCTCCGCTCCGCGACGGTCCGTCTCGACGCTCGACGCGCCGCGCGCACAGCCCTTGCGCGCGCACTGCTCGTCGAGGAAGGCGCCCATCTCGCCGGGCTGAAAGTAGACCTGAAGCGCGTGCAAAGTCCGGCGGTTGAGGAAGCGCATGAACGCGACCAACCGGCGCACGGGCAGCGGCAGGCCGTCGGGGATGCCCTTGGTGGCGAGCCACTGGTCGGGATGGCCGTAGAATTCCGGGTCGGGTTTCGTGTCGCCGCGATCCACGGCGCACGCGTACGCATGTCGCGCCTTGATCAGCCACGTGGTCTGCATCCACACCCGGCTGTCGGCGGCAACCTCACGGATTCCAAAGTTGGACCAGTCGCCGTTGGGGTTGGGGTTGGTGGCATAGTCTGTCGGGTTGGGTCCTCGATCAAAGTCGATGCTGCTGGGAACGGCGTCGTAGTAGCGTTTCCACAGGAAGCCGTCATTCAGCACGTGCAGCTGGTACAGAAGCAGCCACGGCGCGAGCGGCTGGGCGCGCCAGTCGTCGCGCGCCTCGCGACACAGCAGCGGCAGCACGTGCACGGCCCGCGTCAGCACGCCGCGGCCTCTGGCGTGGCTCTCGATGCCCGCGCGCAGCACGTCGACGAGGACCGCGACCACCGGATCCCACGGCACCGACGGCGTCGGTTCTTGTGCGGGTTGTTGTTGTTGCGCAGCCATGGGCGGCATCGGCGCAGCGCACAACACGCAAGACAGTGCCTTGCGTGTTGTGCGTCCGCACCCACCAGGGCGGACGCGTCCTTCTGCCCGCTGGCTCCCGAAACGAGCCGACACAAGCTGCAGCAATGGCTAGCGCTTCTGTTGCGCCGGTGCCGCCGCAAACCAAGCACGAGCCGTGGACAAACGAGTGCGGCGCGTTGCCGTTGCAGGTGAACTCGCGCGTCGCATTCGCCGCGCGCGACCTCGAGTACGTGGAGGCAAACGTGCCGGTGCCGCTCGGGCTGGACCGCATGCCGATGCCAAAGCAACGCCTTCGGTGCGCAGTCGCGCCGCAGATGCGCCTCGTGCAGGACGCCTTTGACGGCTGCAACCGCCTGACCGTGCTCTTTCGCGAAAACGACCTCGAACGGCTGCGTCGCGCAGAAAAGGAGGAGATCGAGGCCGCCGTGCGCGAGCTCCGCGCCCGCGACGACACGCTTCCGGCCCGCGCCACGAGCGTGACCGTGCTCGTCAACCCCGCCAGGACGTCCAACGCGCCGGCGCTGCTCGATGCGGCCGCGCACCTCGCACGGGCGCCCACGACTGCCCATCCGCCGCGGCGCGGCGTGCACGACACGCGCGTCGCGTTTCTGGTCGGAAACCAGGCGCGGCAGTACGCGGCGTGGCACGCGCCGCTGGCGAGCAAGACCAAGTCGGCCATGGCCACCAAGGGCGGCACGGAGCTCTGCCTCACGTGGGCCGAACCCCGGCCCGTGGCCGACGACGCGACGGGCGACACGACCGAGGTGTGGCAGGTGCGCTCCGAGTTTGCAGAGATCCCGTGGTGCGCCGATGCCGACGCGTACCTGAGCGCGGTGCGCTCGGTCATGCAACGCCTGTGGTGCAACAACGGCTTCCTCCCAAACGCGACGCGGCTGCTCGGCTCCTATGCCGAGTGCGGGTCGGCCGTGGGTGCGTACGTCGACGGCATGGTCGGGTGCGCCGACGACTTCTGGGGCCGTCTGCGCGTGACGGGCGCGTCGCGCCTGAGCCCCTACGCGCAGAACAGCGACGACTACTGCGGCTGCCTCGAGTTTTCGCGGCAGTTTGTCAAGCTGGTGCCAAAGACGCCGCAGGGCGTCCCCGATCTGCCGCCCGACCACCCGTCCGTCTACCACGGCCTGCTCCTCCACCAGCGCGGCATGGAGGTCGAGAGCAAGGAGTTTTGCGAGTCGATCAAGAACGAGGAGGCCGCCAAGGCGGCGGCGGAGAAGCGTCCGTTTGGCGTCTTTGGCCTGCGCCGACCGGCGAGCTCGGCCGAGGAGGCGGTGTGTCCGCACCTGCTGCTGATGACGGCCGACCACACGACGCTGGGCCGGCACGTCACCACCTACGGCCTGGTCTGCGCCCCGGGCAAGCGCCTGTGCGCGACCAACGGCAACGTGGTGCCGCGCCTGATGTGCCGCATCGTGCCACTCGACGACGAGATCATTCAGCAGGCGTTCGTGCTGCCCTGCATCCAGAGCATGTGCAACCCCGTCCACGACGTGCTGCGCGCGCCCATGTGGGAAGCGATGGAGGCCTGGGTCGACGAGTACGCCGAGCTCTTTGGCTCGGCACAACCGCTCGAGTCGCCCGTTGGCAAGCGGCGCGCGCGCGCGCTCGCGCTCGCGACGCAGCAGCAGCGCCTCCGCGAGACGCCGACGCCCGAGCCCAGCGACGAGCAGCGCCACACCGGCCTGATGCTCGGGTTGCCGCTCGGGTGCGCGGCGTTTCGGGTCGGCGACGTGTACAATGCCGTGCGCGACGAAAAGTGCGTGGATGCCGTCGCGCGGTTTCTTCTGGCGGCCACGAGCACGATTGGAAGCGAGGCCTCGATCGAGGACGCCTTTGTCAAGGCCGCCGACGCCATGGCGACCGAGGAGCAGACGGCGACGGCGCACGCGGAGGAGGTCGGCGCGCTGAAGCGCAAGCTGACCGAGACCGAGCTGCGCGTCGAGGTGCTCGAGCGGCGCGACCAGAACGGCAAGCTGGCGCGCACGCAGGCGGCGACGAGTCCGCAACACCCGCCGCCCGAGGCGGTCGTCAAGCCGCCGCCGCCGCGCAAGGGCGCGCCGATGCCGACGCCCTCCATCGAGGACACCATGGACGCCATCGAGGCGCGGCCGCTGGCAGCGAGCAACGTCGCGCCGGCGATGCAGCTGCCCTACCGTCACCTCAAGATGCTGCTCGCCGGCGCTGGCCAGGTCGTCGGCAACGAGGGCTTCCGCATTCGGGAGCAGTGGAAGAAGTTCGAGATCAAGAGCCTCTGCGCGCTGTTGCAGACCCTCTACCGCGGCATCGACGCAATCCATGCCGGCTTCTTTGAGACGACCACGCTCGAGTGGGGTCGCGGGCGGCTCAAGCATCACGGCGGCGAGGTGGACGACCTGACCCTGCTGTGCGAGGTGCTGGGACACGGCGTCGAGTCGGTGGACGGAGAAGCGTTCGTGTTACTGTGGGTCGAGGGCGAGGCCGACGACGACGACGTGTCCACGGTGTACCGAGTGGAGACGACTGGCGTGGCAAAGGCCGTGCCGCCGCTCAAGCTCCTCGACCTGGCTTCCTTTCCGATTGTCATGTGGCGCAGCGAGTCGCGATTGGTGGGACCGGTCGACGTCGTCTGAGCCTTGCGCATTGTGCAACTCCCCCCCCGCCCCCGCATGGAACCGTGGACCGTCGGAGGCGGTTCTCCATGGAGACTGTCGTGCCGGCACTGGGCGGCATCTGTGCGGTGTGAGAGTCGTTCTTAACCGTCTCGTCAGAAGACACACACACGGACACAACACGCAACAAGCGGCCAAGGGAGGGCAGCGCCGGCGGTCCTCTTTGAACAAAAGTGCGACGGTTGGTGCGAGAATCTCAGAGGAGTTAGTGTACCTTCAAGCAACCTTAAGTCATCTTAAGTGGAAAAGTGGCCGATGCCATTTCTTCTAAACCTTGCTTGACCGCAGGCCCACGGCAAACGGATCTCCCGCCGGGAGATCCATCTGCCGCAGGGGTCAAGTCAAGCAAGGTTTAGAAGAAATGGCACCTGTCACTTTTCTACTTAAGTCATCTTAAGCTTGCTTAAAGGTACACTAACTCCTATGTCAGTTTTCAAATGTCCTCGATTTCTTCGCGTCGTTTCTCAGAGGCTGGACGGCTCGGCGTCCCAGTCCTTGCGCGTCTTGTGGCAGTTGCGGCAAAGCATCCGGCAGCGGCGCTCGGCCACGGGCGGCATCTCGTCGGTGTCGACGTCAAAGTCGGGCGGCAGCCCGATCTCCGCCAGGAGCTCGGGCTTGTCGGTCGGCAACGACCGGGTGTTGTGGACGATCTCAGCGATGCTGCGGCCCTTGGTCGTGGGGTCGACGTGGTCCCAGTCGTAGCACGCCTCGAAGCCCGGAACGCACCGGCCAGCCGACGGGCCGTCGCGCGGGCAGTCGGGGCGCTCGCATGCGCCGACCTCGCGCTTGATACCATTGACGTAGTTGCGCTTGTCCTCGCGGTACCCCGCCTGGAGAACTGAGATCTGGCGCTTGTGCTCCGTCGCATACTCCTTGGCCTCGG
>Ga0115000_10002783_pt1 | contig 14842 bp, 14 predicted proteins | sample ArcticOcean_MG_C_6_FD_89690 | JGI IMG/M metagenome (GOLD analysis project Ga0115000, IMG submission 89690) | Marine microbial communities from western Arctic Ocean - ArcticOcean_MG_CB8_128 | ecosystem: Environmental > Aquatic > Marine > Oceanic | place: Arctic Ocean: Canada Basin | collected...
AAAAAAGTATCCACAAAATGAGCGCAAACGAACAAGAACAAGAAACCGCTTTGCTAAGCGAAGCGGAAGGAGCCCCTCTCATGCGAAAGCTGAGTATCTATACTCGCCTTTCCGGACCCGGATGGTTGCAAGGCGCCATCACTCTCGGCGGCGGCTCTCTCGCAGGCGCTCTCTATCTTGGAGTAATCGCCGGCTTCGGACTCCTCTGGCTCCAACCCTTGGCGATGATCTGCGGCATCATCATGCTCTCCGCAATCGCCTACGTTACGCTTTCGACCGAGAAAGCCCCATTCGGGCTGGTCAACACGCACCTCTCTCCTGCCTTGGGATGGTCTTGGCTCATCGCCACCATCATGGCGAATATCGTCTGGTGTATGCCTCAGTTCAATCTGGGGCGGGCCGCCATTCAGCAGAACCTATTGCCGTCAGTGGGCGACAGCAACACATCGACGGCCCTCATCTGTGTCGTCTTTTTCGCCATCGCCTTCTACGTCAATACGCTCTACGAATCCGAAGGCAAGGGAGCTAAAACCTTCGACAGGATCATCAAAGTAATGGTCGCTCTCATCGTTCTCTCCTTCTTCGCCGTCGTCATCACGCTTTCGACCAGCGGTAATCTCGATTGGGGCGCCATCCTCGGTGGATTGATTCCTGATCCGTCCCTTCTCTTCGCTCCCTCGGCCAGCTACGACACTCTGATCGCGCAGTCCACTCAACCAGAATGGTGGACAGCCAAAATCGTCAACGATCAACGCGACATCATCATCGCTGCATTCGGAACGGCCGTCGGCATCAATATGACTTGGCTGCTTCCCTACTCATTGCTCAAAAAGCGTTGGGGAAAAGTTCAACGTGGATTTTCGATGTTCGATCTTTCGGTCGGACTCTTCATTCCTTTCTTCCTCGCGACCAGCTGCGTGGTCATCGCTGCCGCTTCACAATTCCATGCTCAGACAGGAGATGTTGATCCAGCAGCGGGCGCCGGAACCATCGCGCAGCTTGCTCAAGCTCATCCCGGAGCAAGCAATGCCGCCGATCTAGAGCTCGCTCTCACCTTGGTTAAGAGAGACAACTTCCAACTCGCCACGACGCTTGAACCCCTCGCAGGTAAAGTCATTTCCCAAACGATCTTCGGCTTCGGCGTGGTCGGAATGGCTCTGTCTACGATCATCATCCTTATGTTGATCAACGGACTCGCTTTCCAAGAACTCTTTGGGAAACGAGGCAACAAAACGATCTACTACATCGGCTGCGCCGTTTCCGGCATTGCAGGTTTCGCCGGACCTTTCATCTGGAAAGGCAACGCGGCGGCGGCTATGGCTATCCCTACTTCGGTAATCGGTGGATCGCTCATCCCGATCGCCTACCTCACCTTCTTCCTCATGATGAACTCCAAGAAGGTATTGGGAGACAATCGTCCTGAAGGAACAGCTCGCTTGATTTGGAATATCCTCATGGGACTCGCTACAAGTATTGCGACACTCGGATCCATCTGGGTGCTTTATGGTAAGTCGCACTTCAATAGCTGGCACGGAATGATCCCTGCCGCAGGTCTCGCTCTACTCGTTGTCCTCCTCGTCGTGGGAACCATCTCATTCATCAAAAACGAACGCAAAGCCTAGGGAATTGTAAGGCGGGTCGCTGACCCGCCTATTTCGCCTCAACCCTTCGACTCCGCTCAGGATCTAGGACGAGGCGACCTATATTACCACCAAATCTTATATCATGAACTTCGGAATCATCGGATCGGGCATGATCGCCCAGTTTCACGCAAAGGCAATCGATGCCATGACCGGATCGCAATTGCGATCGGTCTATAGCCGAAACCCCAAAAGCTCCCAATCGATAGCAGACGAATGCGGCTGCGCTGTTTACAGCGACCTGAATGCTTTTCTGGCCGATCCGGATCTCGATATCGTCACCATCGCAACGCCGTCTGGAGCTCATCTGGAGCCCACTCTAGCCGCAGTTCGCGCAGGCAAGCACGTCATCTGCGAAAAACCTCTGGAGATCACAACCGATCGCATTGATCAAATGATCGCCGAAGGCGATAAGCACGGGGTCACCATCTCCGGCATTTTCAATCGCCGCTTCAATCCCGGATTGATCGCTCTAAAGAAAGCAGTCGACGAAGGTCGTTTCGGCCAGATCGCCATGGCCGACGCGTACATCAAATGGTATCGCGACCAAGCCTACTACGACTCTGGCCAATGGCGCGGTACTTGGGCGCTCGACGGAGGAGGCGCGCTCATGAATCAATCGATTCACGCGATCGACCAATTGCTCTACGTAGCCGGGCCAGTTAAGTCCGTTTGCGCTACAGTCGCCACGCTCGCCCACGAACGTATCGAAGTAGAGGATACGGCAGTCGCTATCCTCGAATTCGAAAACGGAGCTCGCGGCGTCATCCAAGGATCGACCGCTTGCTGGTCGAAAGGCGGGCACTCAGCCGAAGTCAATATCTGCGGCGAAAAAGGATCTGTTTTTCTAGCCGACGACAAATTTCGCGTATGGGAATTCCAAGAAGAAGGACCCGAGGACGAAGCGATCCGAGCCAACCTCATGGTCCAATCCGGAACCAAGGGAATCGGGGCCAACGATCCTAGCGCAATCGACTTCTCGGGACATTTACGCAACTTCGAAGACGTCGTTGCCGCTATCCAAGAAGGTCGCAAACCGCTTGTCGATGGAGCCGAAGCTCGCAAAGCAGTCGCTCTGATCAAGGCAATCTACGAAAGCGCCCAAAACGGTTCCAAACGAGTGCTGCTATAGCCCCGGCTCACTTCAACTCGGGATTCAATTCAGGATCAGCGAAGACCGAATAGTCGTCCCTTTCCTCTGAACTTGCAGCCTTTGCGCTTTCTTCCGAAGGGCTATGCACTTCATAGTCGTCTCGCAGCTTGCCAACTAACAATTGGCGTACCGTTGGATTCCAAACGCCCAATTGTTCAAGTTTGGCGGTTTTTTGAGCTTCTGCCAAATCACGATCGTCAGGAGCTTCGCTAGGCGCCCAGCGCGCTAATCCTCGCCTGACCATGGTCGCGTTAAAATATTCGCCCAATAAACTATGAATCTCCCCGATAATTACGTCGCCCGTTGAAACCCGCTTGGGTTTTACCAAAACGCGCCCTCCGCGAATCTCATCGTTTAGAAACTCGAAAATCTTGTCGTCCAACATCTCGCTTTCCGAGGCCATCGAGATACCGAAAAATCAAACGATCGTCGGCCGAGCATCGTCGAACTGCACGACGAACGCATCCTTGTTGAGCACCTCCTTGACAACACCCTCGCGTTCAACTGCCACAACTTTCTTATTAAGAATAAGAAAAATCGCTAAACACGCCATGCAAGCGACCAATATGAGGAATAACAACATACCCACTACAGTCGCTACCTAGAGTCCCTCCTTAACCCATATCGCGCAAATAGCACCCTTTATACCCTCCTTTTTACAAGCGGACTAAATATTAAACTCAAAAAAGAGCTGCACCGCAGCGAAAACATTGTAAGAAAGCTCTCCGCTCTCACGCTTGACGAACCCCGCGACATTCTCTTCTAAGTGAGTCATCCCATGCTCGACGCCGAACAAATCTCCAGCCTCCAAAACGACCGCATCAAGAACCTCGTTAAACTCCGCAATCGAAGATCGCGCGACCAACAGGGAATCTTCCTCGCCGAAGGCTACCGAGCCATCAGTCGAGCCCTCGAAAAAGACGTCGTTCCCAAGGAAATCTATTTCTCTCCAGATTGGTTTCTCGGAGAAAATGAAACCGCCCTACTCGAAGAAGCCCAATCCCGTGGAGCCAAACTATTCGAAATCAGTAAAATAGCCTTCGAAAAAGTAGCCTATCGCGAACGACCCGAAGGGCTTATTGGAGTAATACCCCAGTGGAGCTACTCAATAAAAGACCTTAGACTCAGCAAGCCGCCGTTTCTGCTCATCGTCGAGTCTATCGAAAAGCCAGGTAATCTCGGCACTATTCTCAGATCCGCCGACGCAGCTGGAGTCGATGCCGTCATCTGCTGCGACTCCGTCACCGACCTCTACAATCCAAACGTCGTACGCTCTTCCACGGGCGTTCTTTTTTCGATGCCAACTGTCATGAACTCCTCAGACGAAACCATCGAATGGCTGCGAGAAAACGGCATTCGCTCCATCGCCGCCACCCCGCACGCTTCCCAGCTTTACACAGAGACCAAACTCACCGGCCCAGTGGCAATTATCATGGGCAGTGAGCAATTCGGCCTATCCGAAAAGTGGCTGAACGCGTGCGACGAACAAACGCGCATCCCTATGGCCGGACAAGCCGACTCTTTGAATGTTGCAATGGCCACGCTCATTACCCTATTCGAAGCTGTACGCCAACGAGCAGCTCCTCAATGAACCTAAGCCAACTCGAGTCGAATTTCGAATCGCTCGCCGCAGAAGATCCTCTGTGGACGGTCCTCTCCGACGACACTAAACGAGGCGGCAAATGGGATGAAAACGAATTCTACAAAACCGGCGAAGGCGTTATCGACGATCTAGAGACCCGGCTCTTGCAATCCGGACTTTCGCTCGGAGGCGACTCCGCGATCGACTTTGGTTGCGGCGGAGGCCGACTCACCTTTCCCCTATCCAAACACTTCGACACCTGCTACGGAATCGACATTTCCACGAAAATGGTGGCCTACGCTAATCAACGAATCGCCCGGGGCCCCAATTGTACCTTCATCGTCAATCAAAACACTCAACTCGAGAACTTCGAAAACGAATCAATCGACTTTGTCTACTCCGCGATCGTCTTCCAGCACATCGCGCCTCGATACACGCTCGAGTACTTTCACGAGTTTTCTAGAGTCCTGAAACCCCAAGGACTCTTCGTCTTCCAACTGCCCAGCCGTCTCGACCCCAGCTTCGAAGGAAACCGAAAGCCTTTTCGCCGATTGCGGAAACGGTTTCACTACCGCTGCAAAGCAATAGCCCAACGCATTCCATTCTTCAATAGCCCAAGCTATTTCGAAATGAACGCCATTCCCCGCGAGCGCGTAATTCGACACCTAGAAAAGCAATGCTCCTTCAAAGTCCTCGCCTGTCAGGACTTCCCCGCCGCCGGACCTGCCTGGATCAGCCGCCTCTACATCGCCCAAAAACAATAGCCACACACAAGCGATCCTCTCAAAGGGCCGAATCCCCAAATCCATGACTTTTCAAATTACAACGTTGTAATTTGAAAAGTCATAACGCGCCAGACAGAAAACCAGCCCGGTCATTCGGCTCATACGAGAGGTTTTCTACTTTGATTAGTCAAAGTTAATTATTTGCCGACTAAAAATTAGAATTGACTGAACTCAAAGTCCTTGCAGAACGCTATACCCATGCACGCTTTCATTAAGGTTCAGCTTGTCTTTCGAACATCGCTCACTCTGCTCGCGGGAATTCTCTTTGCGACCAGCTACGCCGCCGATACAATTCGCATTGCCGCAACGACCACAATGGTCGCCGATCTCGCCCGTTCCGTAGCGGGCGATCGGGCGGAAGTTTCCGGACTCATGGGACCGGGCGTCGATCCCCACCTCTACAAAGCTACCGCTCCGGATATCAACACCCTCCAATCCGCTGACGTTATTTTCTACAATGGCCTCCACCTCGAAGGCCGTTTGGCCGATATCCTGGTCAAACTGGGGCGTCGTAACAAACCCGTCTACGCAGTCACCGAAAGTATCCCTGAAGAGAAGCTTCTCGAACCAGCCGAATTCGAAGGTCACTACGACCCGCATGTTTGGTTCGACCCTCGCCTCTGGGCGCATTGTATTGAAACGGTCGTAAACGCCCTCGCCGAGATCGATCCCGACCATGCCGACGGATATCGCCAACGCGGAGCAGCAACCGAACAAGCCTACCAAAACCACTATCAATGGGGTATAGACTATCTGGCTACGATCCCCGAAAAACAGCGCGTCCTCATCACCAGCCATGACGCCTATAATTACTTCGGCCGCGCTTTTGATTTTCGCGTCATAGGCGTGCAGGGCATTTCGACCCAAAGCGAAGCCGGACTGGCCGACATGGTGAAGATCATTGAGTTTATCAAAAAAAACGACATCAAAGCCATCTTCGTAGAATCCAGCGTATCCCCAGCAGCCATACAACGTATCAGCGAAGCGTCGGACTGCGCGATCGGCGGAGAACTTTTTTCTGACGCCATGGGACTTCCAGGCCATATTGAAACCGCTGCCAATGGCGATTATTTCGACGTCGGGACCTACGAAGGCATGGTCAAAGCAAACATCTCTACCATCGCCGACGCGTTGCGGTAAAGCCCATCGGAGTCCGATTCTATGAAACGCAATTTCGCTGCCCTGCTCGCTCTTGCTCTATTTAGGCTGCCCCTCGCAGGACAGGAAATCGAATCCAACAATTTCTTCCAACCCTACGCCTCCGCGACCTTAGAAACCTGGTCTCTTCTCGACGGTGGGGTCGGCTCCGGCAATCGCTCAATGGGACTAATCGACCTCGGAGCGGATTTCGAACTGAGCGAACAAACCAAGGGACACTTCAACTTCTTTGCTTTTGGCGGAGATCGCGACGTCGATGCCTTCACCGGCGACTTTGGCGTCTTCAGCAATATCATCACCGACTCGAAAGCCATTCTCTTTACTGCTTGGCTCGAGCGCAGTTTCGACGACACGCATATTCGATTCGGACAACTTGCGTCCGATGAAAGCTTCTACGTTTCAGAATCGGGAGCTCTCTTCATCAACGCGAACTTCGGCGCCATTCCCACAGTATCGGCCAATGTATCGGCTCCAATCTTCTCAGTCGGATCAGCGGGTATTGAGTGGCTCCAAGAACTGAATACCGGCTACTGGAAAACTGCAGTCTACGCAGGGGACCCGGGTCCAGGCAACGAAAGCGATCACGGACTGAATTGGAAAATGGGCGGCGAGGCCGGATATTTCTTTATCGCCGAACGAGGCTGGAATTATCACGCAACAAGAGAACAGAACAGCGTATTCAAAATCGGCGCCTACTACCATAGCGGAATCTTCGAGTCGTTCTCCCAAGACTCGAACGTCAAAGGCAACCACGCATTTTACGCAATCGTCGACCACTCAATTGACGATTCGATCAGCGTATTCTCGCGCATCGGATTTAATCCGAAATCCGACCGTAGCGCCGTCACGCACTACTTCGACTTAGGGGTCAACTTAAACGGATTTGTCGAAAGCCGCCCGGACGATACTCTCGGAATAGCCTATTCCCGCACGAGTTTCTCCAGCGATGACGCTATAAGACCCGCCGAGGAAGTATTCGAAATCACCTACGCGTCCCAGCTCGCTGCGATCTGGAGCATTCAGCCAAGCATTCAATGGATTCTAAATGCGCGCAAAACCTCCAATGCTGCGCTCGTCGCTGGCATACGGTTAACGGCCGATTTCTAGAATTGCCGATTTACCCAAGTCCTGATTCCCTTCTCTACGTCGATGCAATCTTCTTCAACAACTCAAACTAATTCTAAAAGCGCCGCGCCGCTCGAAGTCCACGATCTTACCGTAGCCTATACCAAACGGCCCGTTCTCTACGGAATCGACCTAAAAGTCCCCAAGGGCTCCATTGTCGGAGTAGTCGGTCCCAATGGAGCGGGCAAGTCGACTCTCATCAAAGCCATCATGGGCCTGCTTCCTGTATCCAGCGGATGGATCAAAGTTTTCGGAAAACCCTTCAAGAAAGCTGTCACGCGAATCGGCTACGTCCCGCAACGCGAATCCGTTGACTGGGATTTTCCGGTCAACGCTCTCGACGTAGTCCTAATGGGACGCTACGGCCGACTCGGTCCTTTCAAACGACCTAGCAAAGCCGACAAGAAAATCGCTATGAGCTGTTTGGAGAAAGTGAAGATGACCTCCTATGCGACTCGTCAAATCTCCAATCTTTCCGGCGGCCAACAACAACGTGTATTTCTCGCTCGCGCCCTAGCCCAAGAAAGCGACCTCTACCTAATGGACGAACCTTTTGTCGGAGTGGATGCTACCACCGAAGCCGCCATCATCGAAATCCTTCGCGATCTCCAAGCTCAGGGCAAGACGGTTATCGTCGTGCATCACGACCTCACGACTGCGCCAGATTACTTCGATCGTATCCTTTTATTGAATATGCGCGTCGTCGCCTATGGGAAGACGGCAGATGTCTTCACTTTCGAAAATCTACAGAACGCCTACGGCGGACGCTTGAGCATTCTTTCCGAAGTAGCCCTCAGCCGCGCTCGCAAGAAATTCGATGGCGATACGCGCGACAATGTAGGTTAATGAATCGCACCGGAAAACAGATTCTCTTTACGCTAGCGCTTCTGGCTCTGCCGATCTTAGCCCATGCGGCCAAGATCGGTGATATCTCGGAAACGTCCTGGACAGAACAGGCCATAGACTTCTTCTCTTTTCAGCAACCAATCATTCGCACTGCATTGATTGGCACCTTGTTGATCGGGTTTTGCTGCGGAATTCTCGGCAGTTTTCTGGTCGTTCGCAAACTCTCCCTACTCGGCGATACCCTCTCGCACGCCGTATTGCCAGGCGTCGCGATGGGCTTCCTTTGGAACGCGTCGAAAGATCCATGGGCCATATTCGTCGGAGCAACCGCAGCAGGAATCTTAGGCGTCGCCCTTGTGGGTTGGATTAAGCAAACCACTCATCTCAAAGAAGACAGCGCCATGGGAATGGTCCTAGCAGGGTTCTATGGAGTCGGTATTTGCATGACCACCGTCATCCAAAACTTGGCGATGGGCAACAAGTCCGGCCTCGACAAATTCTTCTTTGGCCAAGCCGCGGCCCTGTCCTCAGGAGACATTCGACTACTCGGAATAATCTCCCTAATAACGGTCGTCGTCATCTTGCTATTCTACAAAGAATTCCTCGTCATCAGCTTCGATATTGGCTTCGCCCAAGCGCTTGGAATGCCAGTGAAGATATTGCACTACGCCCTCATGGCTTTGCTAACGTTCGCAGTAGTCGTATCGCTCCAAGCCGTTGGAGTGGTCCTCGTCTCGGCCTTGCTCATAACTCCCGCAGCCGCAGCTTTTCTGCTGACCGATCGGATGCACTGGATGCTCGTTCTCGCAGCGGTGTTCGGAATGCTCTCAGGAGCGATAGGCGCCTTCGTTTCCTACCTATCCAACAATCTGCCAACCGGTCCTTTTATCGTTCTCGGAGCCACGAGTATCTTCTTACTCGCCCTCTTATTCGGGCCTCGACACGGACTCCTTCCAAAGATACTCCGGCGACGTAAACAGCGCAAACGTATCGCTCTAGAAAATACACTTAAAGCCGTCTTCCATTTAAACGAAAACTCTCAATTCACAAAGAGAGCTTTCGAAGCCGGCAAGCTCGCTACCGAGCGTAACGCAAGCCTCCACGAAACCGAAGCGGAAATCCGAAACCTTGTAAAAGCTGGCATGGCTTTGCGTTTGGATACAGCAAACGGTACAAAAATGAGCGGCAAAGCTCAATTCGAGCTTACAAAACCAGGATGGTACCGCGCCTGTGAGATCGTCCGCAACCATCGCCTATGGGAGCTCTACCTAACCAACGCTGCTCAGTACCAAACAGACCACGTTCACGATGACGCCGAAGACACCGAGCATCATTTAGGTGAAGACATCGTACTCCGAATCGAAGCCCGTCTCAAGAACCCAATCCACGACCCCCACGGAAAACTCATCCCGAACCGAGATGCCATAAAACCGTAGTAGAATTCCAATGACTCAAATACTTCATCATTCATACCTCATAATTCATCCTTAATCAGATGCGCGAACATTTCTTTCCAGATTTCGATTGGCACACTGTATTCGTCCAGCCTTGGACCGAATACGGCGACAATTCGTTTTGGATAGTCTTGATGGGGTTTCTTGTATCCGGAACTTGCGGACTTGTCGGTTGCTTCGTTATCCTCCGACGCATGGCGCTGGTTGGCGACGCTATCAGCCACAGTTTGCTACCGGGCATCACAATCGCGTTTCTGCTCACCAACTCCCGAGACACACTCCCCATGATGCTTGGGGCAATCGCCGCTGGGATCACAACAGTCGTCTTGATCGAAGCGATACGCCACTCTTCTCGCATCAAACCAGACGCTGCGATTGGCATCGTCTTCTCAAGCCTTTTTGCAATCGGAATCATTCTGATTTCAGTCTTCGCCGACAAAATCGATCTTGACGCGGAATGCGTACTCTACGGCGAACTCGGATTCATCCCACTTCAAGACATCGCCATGTTTGGAGGAGTTGAAATCGGACCCGAACCCGTTATCCGCATGGCCATCATCGCAGTAATCGCGATTGGCCTACTCATCGCCTTTTTCAAGGAAATGCTCGTCACCTCATTCGACCCAGGTCTCGCCGCCTCGCTCGGGATCAACCCCACTCGCTACCAGTACGGGCTAACGCTCTTTCTCTCCGTCGTAATCGTCAGCTCCTTCGAATCGGTTGGAGTCGTCTTGGTAATCGCGATGATCATTTTCCCCGGAGCGACTGCCCTACTCATCACGGATCGGCTTACTAAAGCGATCTGGCTTTCAATCCTATTCTCCTTGCTCTACGCGGTTCTCGGTTTCCATTTGGCCACCTGGCTTGAAGCTTCGATCGCCGGAGGCATGACCGTCATAGCCGGCTTCATATTCGGACTTGTCTGGATGGCGGCTCCCAAGCGAGGATTGCTAACGAAACTCGTCAAACGAAGTTTCAAGAGAAAAACCACCTCTCCCTAACTTCCTCAACAAGTCGGAAATCGCCCTTTCTAAGCTGTAGGAGCGGGTTTATTCCGTGATTCCTCTTGATCAATCTTCCGCAAACCTACCCTATCGCGGGGTAAACCCGCTCCTACAGAGACGCTTCCCCGGGCACTCTCTAAAGAGTCATCCAGCGTATATAGCACAACCACACCTATAATTCATTCGTCTATCAAGCGAACCTACCTTATCGCGGGGTAAACCCGCTCCTACAGAGACGCTTCCCCAGGCACTCTCTAAAGAGTCATACAGCGTGTATAGCACAATCAAACCTATAATTCATTCGTCTATCAAGCGAACCTACCTCCTATAACCCACAATATACCTATGGGAAAAGCCTCCCTCTACGCACGTTACTTGCTCGCGACCAATAAGCTCGTCGGTCTCGTCACGGTTATTCTCTCGTCGATCGTATTTAATTTCCTGCTTTTCCACATAACGCTAGATCCTGCAGGACTACCACCGGCGATCGTCGTCGCGGTCCTCCTAGTCCTCGTAATGATCGGCAACAAAGACAAGTACCAAGCTCTTTTGAAATAGACCGATTCAGCGATCAAATCGACTCGCGCGCCAATCGGCTCCTTCCATACAGAAGGAGCCTTTTCTATTTGAGCCTTGAGTTCGTATCCACAAAGGCATTCTAAATGTAATGCATGAAATGTTTTCCTACCCTCCGCATTGCCTCCCTCGCCTCCTTTCTACTACTCCTTAGTTGTTCGTCTCCTGAGCCAAGCGCTCACCCTGACACTTCCACCGAGGGCTGGAATAATCTCTTCAATGCTGACCTTTCCAATGCCAAGGACCCAAAGGGCGTCTGGAGCATTAGCGACGGAATCATTACCGCCTCCGAGGACCACAATATTTGGAGCCCCAAGGAATACGATAATTTCATTATCGACCTTGAATTCAAAACCGCTGAAGGCACCAATAGCGGAGTGGTCGTTTATGCGAGCGACATCGACGACTGGATCCCGAATTCAGTCGAAATACAAATAGCCGACGACTATGCTAAACAATGGTCCGAAGCGCCTGCCACCTGGCAATGTGGAGCCGCATTCGGCCGACTCGAGGCAACCGAACGCCGCGTCAAGCAACCAGGCGAGTGGAACCGCTACACAATTACCGCCAAAGATAACATCATCGACATCGCTCTCAACGGAGCGCTCGTCAACCGTCTAGACATGTCGAAATGGACGCATCCCACCACCAATCCGGATGGTTCTGAAATCCCTTCTTGGCTCAGCAAACCGCTGGCGACATTGCCCACTCGCGGACACATCGGCTTCCAAGGCAAACACGCCGGAGCTCCCATCTACTTTCGCAACATCCGAGTCAAAGAACTCTAGGCGAAATTCGTAGGGTCGGCGCTTGCGCCGTACCGCATTGATTGAGTTTTGAGCTACCTACGCGGTGCGGCGCAAGCGCCGACCCTACAAGAGCGATCGGAAACCTAACCAATTCCTATCCCGCTCGCATCTGGGCGATAAAGGCATTGGCCTCTTCGATCGAAGCCGACATTTGCTGTATCAGCGAATCCACTTCATAGCGTAATTTTATCGTTGTTTGATTGAGAGCCGCAACCGCTTGAGCATTCAGATTGTGCTTTAGGAAAAGCGTTTGATCGCGAATAAAGCGCTCGCGTTCGATTCATCTGATCTTCGCTCGAACGTCTCAGCTCAAGACTCGCGTACTGATTCAATTCATCTTCCCACTCTTTGAACAAAGCTTTACCAACACGCTTGATCGAATCGATTCGATCCCAAACGGCTTGCGCATCCCGTTCGCTTCGTTGAAACGAATCCTCGATGCGATCGTACGCGCTTTTCAAATCCTGAATATCAACCTGCGAGACTGCCAAGAACTCATCGAAAGCATTCGCGAACTGAGCTCGAGCATTCTCCTGAGCTCCCTTTGCTTCTTCGACTCGGTCGACCAAGATATCCCGCTTATGGGAACCCATTTTCTCCATGGTCCCGTAATAAACCGATTGGCACCCGCTCAACAGCGCGAGGCCCAAAACTAGAATAGCGAACAGTGAGTTTTTCATAACGATCTCAAAATGGCGAAACGAACGAAGAAGACTGTAGCGCTCGCTGGCCCAAACTCAAGTCCACAAGAAAACGAAAACGCTAGTCATAGCTATTATACATTCATTTCCCCACGACGCAGGGGCTCTGCTTGCGGTAACCACAGAAGCAGCTAGAACTCTTCATACGCGGTCTCCGCAAGCAGAGCCCCTACAATCGGATATGCATATTATTCTAACTTATTTAACGGTCCCTAATGAATTATTCGTGATCATTCGCGCTATTGCTACGCCATCTGCGTTCCACTACGTCGTGGGCGAAAAAAACCTAATTTCAAAATCCCGCCCTAATTTATCGGACGCTGAAACTGGAACTTCTCGATCGGCGAAGGAACCTCAGCTCCTACAGCCAAAGACGAAAGCTCGCGCACGACCTCTGGATAACGGGATGCCACGTCTCGACTTTCACCTACGTCCTTCGACAAATCATATAGCTCCCACTTCGCGTCTGCGTCCTTGTCGACATTGTACTTCACCAACTTCCAATCGTCTTTGCGAACAGCAACGCGGCCACCTTTTTCATGGAAAGCCCAATACAAAAACGAATGCTCCTGCTGCTTGCCTGAACGCAAAAGCGTCGGCGCGTAAGAAACGCCATCGATGCCTTTCGGCGTCTTGATTCCCGCCAAGTCGCAAACCGTCGGCAAAAAGTCCCAAAAAGCGGATACATGATCCGTTTTCGATCCAGCTTTGATTTTCCCAGGCCAGCGGGCCAACAAGGGAACTCGAATTCCTCCTTCGTAAAGATCGCGCTTATATCCGCGCAGCGGGCCATTGCTATTGAAATATTCCGGATCCGCTCCGCCTTCCATATGAGGGCCATTATCCGAAGTGAACAGTATGATCGTATTGTCGGCGATACCCAGCTCATCGACCTTATCTAGAATCTGTCCGACATGATCGTCCAGCATCGTTACCATCGCGACAAAGGCCGCATGGCTTTCCGGCTGAGAGCCGTATCCACCATCTCGATAATTCGGCCCGTCATCCGTTCCATCAAAATTCTTCTCCGGCATGTACTTACCGCGAAAACGCTCCATGTAGGATTCTGGCGCAAACATCTCCGCATGCGGTATCACGTGCGGCACGTAGCAGAAAAACGGCTTATCGCGATTCGCTTCGATGAATTCGAGCGTACGCTCCTGAATCATCTCCGGCGCGTAAACACCTTCTTGGCGACCTTCGTTACCGGTAAGAATCAGCTTATTCTCATTTTCCCACACATGGTAGGGATAATAGTTGTGAGCGATTCGCTGGCAATTGTAGCCGAAGAACGCATCAAAACCTTGCTTAGTCGGATCGCCTTCCGAGCCAGGGAAACCTAAGCCCCATTTCCCGAATGCTCCCGTAACGTAACCTTCCTTCTCTAGCAGTTCAGCAACTGTCACCGTCTCCGCCGGCATTGGCTTCTGCCCTTCAGGCCTAATTTCAAAGTTCCCGCGAATCGGGGTGTGTCCCGTGTGCAGGCCCGTCATCAGACACGAACGCGATGGAGCGCAAACGGTCGACCCGGAATAATGCTGGGTAAACCGAATCCCCTCTTTAGCAATCCGATCGATATTCGGCGTCTTAAAGCGCTCCTGTCCAAACAAGCTGATATCGCCGTAACCCAGGTCATCGGCTAGGATGTAGATAATATTCGGTTGCTTGGCTCCTTTTGCAGACAGCGACAAAAGCAAAACTAAAGCCGCGACTGTAAAACCAACGATTCGGGAACGTGAATTTCTAAGGGGCATCATACCTAAATGGGACAACTAATAAGCCCGCTTGTGTCCAGCGAAATGATTCCAAACTCTAGTTTGTCGAAGTTTACCTGTAACCTCCAATATACCGCTTTAACTTGATAGCCGCTCGGATTCCCAAATACTCGACTCAATTCACCCCTCACTTATGAAATCGAAAATACCCTTTCTCGCGGTCTTAATCGCCATCGCCACACTTCTAAGTGTTCCCGTCAAATTGACCGCCGCCAAAAGCGCCCAACCTAACTT
>Ga0115000_10002786_pt1 | contig 14837 bp, 14 predicted proteins | sample ArcticOcean_MG_C_6_FD_89690 | JGI IMG/M metagenome (GOLD analysis project Ga0115000, IMG submission 89690) | Marine microbial communities from western Arctic Ocean - ArcticOcean_MG_CB8_128 | ecosystem: Environmental > Aquatic > Marine > Oceanic | place: Arctic Ocean: Canada Basin | collected...
AATATCGTCTATTATTATCGCTCTAAAAAATAAAAATAAAAAAATAGTATTTACTAATGGATGTTTTGATATTCTCCATATTGGCCATATAAAATACTTAGAAATAGCTAAAAGCCTTGGTGACATATTAATTTTAGGCCTCAACTCAGATGCCTCAGTTCGAAGATTAAAAGGAGAAAAACGTCCAATAAATCATCAATATGATCGTGCATATATACTTGCATCACTTGAAGTTATTGACTATGTAGTAATATTTGATGAAGATACGCCAATTGATTTAATCACTCTTATACAACCAGATATTCTTACTAAAGGCTCTGATTATGAAGGAAAAGAAGTTGTTGGACAAGATATTGCTAAAGAATTAAAACTAATAAATTTTGTTAATGGAAAAAGCACAACAAACACTATTGCAAGGATAAAAAATAAATGAAAGATACCATTCAAAATGAATTTGATGAACACATAAAAATCTCCAATTTACTTTATAAATTAACAGATCAAGTTGTTTCTGTAGCTCAGATTTGTATTAACTGCCTTAAAGGTGGTGGGAAAATTTTGATATTTGGAAATGGTGGTAGTGCATCCGATGCACAACATATAGCTGCTGAACTTGTAGGAAGATATAAAACTAATCGCAAAGGTTTGTCGGCAATTGCCCTCTCTACTGATACATCTGTTCTTACATCAATTGGTAACGATTTTGGTTATAAATATATATTCGCTCGCCAAGTTGAGGCTCTAGCAAATAAGGGTGATGTGGCAATTGGCATAAGTACTAGTGGTAGAAGTGAAAATGTTATTAATGCCTTAAAGCGAGCATCTGAATTAAACTGCCATACTATTGGATTTAGTGGTCAAGATGGAGGGGGAATGAATAAGATTTGTGATAACAACCTAGTTGTATCTTCTGAAGACACTCCTCGAATTCAAGAGATGCACATCGTTATTGGTCATACAATTTGTCACTTAATTGACGAAGAATTTAAGAACTAACTTAAGCTCTTAACTGCTTTTAATACATCTGATGCCTCAACCAACTTCATACAATTATGGTGTTTAAGTGGGCAAACTCTCTTCATGCATGGCTGACACTCTAAATTCTTTTTTACTATCGAACTCTTATTATTCATCCATTGTGAAGTTTCAATATCCATAGTTGGGCCAAAAATTGCCACCGTTGGGATTTGTAAAGCTGCAGCTAAATGCATTGGTCCACTATCACCGGTAATAAACAAATCAAGGTTAGCAATTTTAGAAACTAATTCTTTAATAGTTATTTTAGCAGCTAGATTTTTATAATTACTTATTCCATTTTTTATTAAATACTGTTCGATATCTTTAGCAATACCCTTCTCTCCAGGCCCTCCAAAAATAATAATATCATACTGGCTAGATAAACTTGTCGCTACCTCAGCAAATTTTTTTGGATACCACCTTTTTGAGCTTCCATAAGTAGCACCTGGACTTATTCCTAGAAGTCTATTTTTTTTATTAATGCTCTTTTTTTCAACATGTAATACCAATCTACTTGCAATAGTATTAATTTTCAAACTATCATTAATAAAGTCGTTATATTTTTCTACCTGATGGCCTTTTTTATATTTTTTTTTGTTAAATTGATACTTATTTTTAGATGAAATAAAGAATTTAATAACTGTTGTTCGCAATGAACTTCTAAAGGAAATAAAAACATCAAAATCTTCTAAATCTCTTAAAATTTTATGCAGATGAAAAAAATTTTTATCTATAACATAAGTTTTAATTACTTTTGGATGATTCTTCAAAATATCAATTGACATAAGTGAACCAAGAAAAGTAATTTCAACATCGCCCAAATGCTTAATAAGGTTCTCAATTGCTGGAGTAACCATTACTGCATCACCAAGCCAAGTCGGTAGTTCAATTAAAATTTTCATCACACTAGCTTATAATGTTTTTTGCTTAATTCTAAACCAAAAAATTTCTCTAACTTAATCATTAATCGGTGTTTTTTTTGCTTTCGAGTTGCTTTATAAGAACTATCTGCCTTATAAAGACCAACATCTTTAGGAATCCAACCTTGAATAATTTTTGGATGTGTCCCCTTAAATTCTTGAATAATTAATTGGTCCATTTGGGTATAGTCAACTTCAACGTGCTCGCTCCCCCAGTATTTTTGAACCTTACTACTCTTAAGGTTCATCTGATCTTCACTTCTTACCCAGCCATAATGATAACAAGTCACTCCAGTATGCTTCGCCCTAGGATACCTACCTGTTTTATTTGCCTCTAATACGACCCAAAAAAGACCGTCTGGAGCATAGGACCGTACTGAATTTTTAATAATTCTTGCTTCAGAGCGGTACCATCCAGGAGAATGTAGTATGCTATTTGCATTACCATAAAAATGATTAAAATCAAAAACAAGGGCCTCAACATTTGAATCGTTCAAATGCAGTCTCATGGAGTTAGTAATTTGTTCTAAATCATCTTCGTGATAAACCTCATCCCCCTCAACATAAAAAGCCCAATCACCCGTACAATTAAATTGAGCAATCATTTTTTGCTGGCCATAGACATAACCTCTGTCTTTCATTGTATCGTTCCATGTAGACTCAATAATACGAATCTTTGGACTAGAAAGTGACTTAATAAGGGCCAATGTATTATCCTCACTCTTGCCAACATTGACAATAAATTCATCAACTACAGGCAAGACAGATTGAATTGATTGTAAAAATGGATACCCCAATATCTGTCCATTTTTAATAAATGTGAATGCACTAACTTTCATAAAAATCATTTAAATAACTCCTTAAAGAGCTTTTATATCTCTCCTACTTAGTTGGGAAATAATTTCCAATTTACCAGCATGGAACATAAATAGTCTACTATCAATTTGTTTTTTCATACTTATTGAAAAACCTAAATTATTAAGATAATTCAATAACTCAAAATCTTGGTTACCATGAAGCTCTCCCGTAATCCAAGATACATTTCTTATAATTTTTTCATGAATTGCCATTAAGATATCATGTTCAGCGCCTTCAGTATCAATCTTAATTAAGTCAATAGATTCAATATTAAGCTTCTCTATCATTTCATTGATATTCTTTACTTCACATGAAATATAAGAATCTGATTTATTTCCAGTTGGATCAGGAAAAAAAGAAACACCACCAAAGTTTTCAGAGTCATCACTTAAATACACTTTGAAATTACCATTTTTTGACCCTAAGCCAATATTAAAGGCTTTAATATTGTCATATTTTTGGATATTTTTTGTCAGAATTTCAAAATTATCAGGCAATGGCTCAAACGTATATATTTTTGCATCAGGAAATAGGCTAGCAAGGTAAATAGATGTTATTCCAATATTTCCACCTATATCAAATATAACTTTTGGATTTAATTTATCAGGGAAAAAATATTCTGACTTATGTTTAGATTGAAATAAAATTTCATACATTAAAGTCATATCGCTCGTACTAGATCTATAAAAAACTTTTTTATCATTCCAAATGATAGAATTGATATTATGACTCTTGTCCTTTAGGTCTTTTACAAAACTTAATGACTTTGATTTTATTAAATATTTTAATCTTCTGCTACTCATAATCTACCTTTTTAATAATATTGATTAATTCGATACAATGTTTAATCAACAAGTCTAAAGAAAATCCCTGCAAACTTTTCTTTGACATGGAAAATACTGTTCTATTTAGTTTACTTGTTGGCGCAAACAACTCATAACTATCTCTATTATCCTCATGAATAGAAACCACAGGCTTATTAAAAGCTGATGCAATATGTACTATAGACGTATCTGGAGTAATAATTAAATCTAACTGGCTAATCAGTGCTGCAACAGACAAGATTCTATTGGTCTTATAGCTCATTTCAACATAATTTAGTGCCATTTTCTGAACATTTAAACTAGTCTCTTGAAAATTATTTGGCGCACATAATATTATAATTTGAATATTTTTATCTTGCTTATTTAGTTCTTCACATATCTTGAAGAGTTCAGGAAATTTTATTTTTTTACCTTTAACGGCTCCCTCAAGATTAATGCCCACTAAAAAATTTGGATAATGTTGTTTAGTATAATTTTGGGCTTGTTTTATAAGCTCATCATTTATAAATAAATTATAATCATTAGATTTTGGGACAACATTAAATGGTTTTAATACGCCCAGCCAAATATCACGAAAATGTCCTTTTTTTGGTTTTTCTGAATAAATATCATATAAAGATAGTTCATTCCCATTAACACCATATCTTCCATCTTTTTTTATAGAAATTACTATTTTTGGGCTTATAACTCTTAATCGAAGAATTGCATGTAGGACAACTGAGTGATCGAATTCAATGCATACATCAAACTTTTGTTGTCTAAGTTTTACAAGTGAAGGTAAATCACTAAAAAATCTGTTTTTATGATTTATAATAATCTGGTCTATATATGGGTTATTTGTTAAAACCTCTTCATTAACTTTGCTAGCTAAAACAGTTATTTTAATATGTGGATGGGCTAATTTTAACTCCCTAAATACAGGTGTAGTAATAACCATATCACCAATACGGTCATAACGCAAAAACAAAACATTTTTTGCATTCTTTATATCAAAATTAACTGGTTTTTTACTACTAACCAATTTAAGAATTTTAGCCTTAATATTTTGACTTTCTATCATGCCTACAAATACTTATCAATTCCATTATTGCACCACTTAGAGTTACTATTGATTGAAGAATTTAAAATTACATCATTTTTTCTTAACGATGACCTAGTATTTTCAATATGCCATAGATGAAATTGTATTGCATTAAAACGAAGATTCTTTCGAATGATCCCAATATTTAGTAAGCGTGCTGCAAACTCGCTATCTTCTCGACCCCAACCCTCAAAATCATTATTAAAGCCATTAATACTCAAACAATCCTTTTTATAAAAAGCCATATTACAAGACTTAATTCTACTTAAATATTTCCTCTTTTTTGAAAATAGTGTTGATAAAAAATCAGAATGAATCGCATTTTTACGATTTTTAAGTCCAGGTGAAGTGAATGAAAAGCAAAAATTAATCTTATTAACCAAATCTTTAGTAGCAGCTTCATTTAACATTACGCGTGTTCCTTGAATAAAATAACCTATTTCTGCATTTTTAATATGGTCTTGTACAAACTTTGAATGCAAAATCATATCGCCATCGATTAAAATAAGATAATCGCCATCTGATTTCGCAATAGCTTTATTTCTAGACTTTGCCGCTCTAAAACCTTTATCTTTTTGCCATGAGTGAATAATGTTTAAACAAGAAGTTGACTGAAAATTATTAATTAGAATCTTAGTGTCATTATTGCTGCCATCGTCTGCGATAATTACCTCAAATGGTAAAGTAGATTGTCTCTCAACACTTTTTAACACAAGTAATAATGCATCAGGCCTATTAAAAGTAGTTATGATTAAACTCACGCGCATTTAATGTATTCTAATACTCAATAATTAGGTAACATTTTTACCAGATAAACTTACTTTATATATCAAGCTATGAAAATTTCAGTCTATATCATTGCTTATAATGAATCTGTAAAAATTCGTGACTGTATAAATAGTGTTTTATGGGCTGATGAAATTATTTTGGCTGATTCACATAGTTCTGATGGAACAACTGAAATTGCTGAGGAGTTAGGAGCGAAGGTTGTTCATATCGAATTTAAAGGCTATGGTGATCTTCGCAACCAGGCTATTATGCATTGTACTGGTGACTGGATCTTTAGTTTAGACTCAGATGAACGCTGTACTTCAGAGGCTCGAGATGAAATATTATCTCTTATAGAAAACTCCCCACTTGATATTTATCGAATTCCTAGAAAAAATTTCTTTATGGGTAAGTGGATTAAATATTCTGGTTGGCACCCTAACTTTAGGCAACCTCAATTATTTAGAAATGGAAAAATGAGTTATGATTTAAAACCTGTCCATGAGAGGTTTATTAGTCACAGTGAAAAAAAAATTGGTGTTATTAATAATATTATATGGCAATTTCCATTTAAAAATATCGAGGAGGTCATAAATAAAGCCAATCGATACTCAACTCTTGGGGTAGCTAAACTTCAAGATAGAGATATTTCTGGAAGTGTATTTAAAGCTTTTTTACATGGTTCATGGTCCTTTTTAAAGCATTATATTTTTAAACTTGGCTTCTTAGATGGGGGAGCAGGATTTGTTATAGCCTTTGGTAATTTTGAGGGAACATTCTATCGATACCTTAAATTAACTGAATCACAGCAAAACTGGTCACCTCCTAAAACTAACCCAATACATAAGATGAATAAATGATAGTTCCAGTTATTCTTTCAGGTGGAAATGGAACAAGGTTGTGGCCAATTTCTAGATCGCTTCATCCAAAACAGTTTATTAACTTAATAAATGACACAACTCTCTTGCAAGATACAATTTTAAGGTTACCGCCAGACTCCAGTGACCCATTAATTGTTTGCAATGAAGATCATCGTTTTTTGGCTGCTGAGCAACTAAGACAAATAAATAAAAAATCAAGTGGCATTATTCTTGAGCCCTTTGGAAAAAATACTGCTCCTGCTGTTGCCCTAGCCGCTCTTAATATAGTAAAGAATAAAAAAGACTTTACTCTTTTAGTATTGTCAGCAGATCATCATATAAATGATATAAAAGCCTTCCATAAGGCAATTCAAATCGCAGAATCTCTCGCAGAAAATGGAAAATTAGTCACTTTTGGGGTTTTACCTACTAAGCCAGAAACTGGATATGGATATATTGAAGCTAACCTAGATAAGGAGGCTGAACACTATGCCATAAAATCTTTTACCGAAAAACCAAATCTAAAAAATGCAAAATTATATACAGACAATGGTAATTATTTTTGGAATAGTGGTATTTTCATGTTTAAGGCATCTACTTATCTTCAGGAGCTTAGTATATTTGAGCCAGAAATTTTTTCTAGCTGCCAAAAATCCCTATCAATAAGCCACAATGATTCTGATTTTATTCGCATAGATAATTATGAATTTAAAGCTTGCCCTAATAAATCAATTGACTATGCGGTAATGGAAAAAACAACTAATAGCGTTGTAGTTCCATTAAATACTTCCTGGAGTGACATTGGCTCTTGGGACTCATTATGGGAGTTAAAGGCCAAAGATAATGATGGTAATGTTAGTGAAGGTGATGTCATGTTTAAAGATGTAAAAAATACTTATGCCTCAAGCTCAAGTCGATTAGTATCTGCCATTGGAGTTAAAAATCTAATCATTATTGATACTAAGGATGCTTTGTTAGTGGCACATAGAGAATATTCCCAAAAAATAAATACTATAGTTAATAAACTAAATGAAACTAACAGAAAAGAGGCTAATTTTCACCAAAAAGTTTACAGGCCCTGGGGATATTATGATTTACTTGATTCTGGAAATAGCTTCCAAGTAAAGAGATTGTTAATTAATCCAGGAGCAAAAATATCTCTACAAAAACATCTTCATAGAGCCGAGCATTGGGTTGTTGTTGAAGGAATAGCAACTATTACTATTGGTGATAAAATAATTGAATTAAGAATAAATCAATCAACTTTTATACCAAAAGGCACAATTCACAGAATTGAAAACAAACAAGATACTCCTCTAGAAATTATTGAAGTTCAAACTGGAGCCTATTTGGGTGAGGATGACATTATTAGGATAAAAGATGATTATGATCGAAGCTAGCTGCTTCAGAATATTTTTGGATGATATCCTCAACTAAAATGTTATTAACATCAAGAAGGTCAAAGAGAGGGAATGATTTACAAGATTCAGTTAATTGCATGCTGGCATCAAGTTTTGCAAGTAGAGGAATAACTTTAACTCCAAGGGAGTTTGCTGCATGCATTAACCCACCATCACAACAAAAAACTAATGAAGATTTACTTAAAATTTGAGCAGTTTGAGTAAAAGAATACTTGGCGACAAAGCTGAATAACTTATAAGATGAAAGCTTCTCAAAAATTTTCTTTTCGTCATTTTTAGCATTTTCAGATCCAACAAGAGCTATCTGTATATTATGATCTAAACAAAATAATCTTTCAATAACTTCACACCAATTATTGTAAGTCCTATAGCTCCAATCGCCACCAAGAACAATTGTGATAAACTCTTTTGGTAATTTCAGGCCATTTACAAGCTTTTGATCGTGCATTGATATAGTCATTGAACTTTTAGCTTTTATATTGATATCTTTTTCAGTATTAATATATCCCAACAATCTATTCATTTGATGAAAACTGAAAAGAACTCGATTCACTTCAGGTCCATTAAAGTATCCGTACATACTTACATAAGGAACCAAAGCTGCAATTTTTGATTTAATGAGTACACTTCTTGAACTATAAGAATCAATAATTACAAGATCATATTTTTTTTTATTAATTACATCTTTAATATCGACATAAACAGCAGAAAAATACACATCATTAGAAAAAATATGTGCATTTTTTTTATCGGTAAATAGATCAATATTTTTTTTATGTAATAATTTTCGACTCGATAAATCCATCAAACTATCGCCAAGACTTGGAGCAGAAAGATTTATCCATAAAATATCTAAATGATTTTCAGAAATGTTAGAAATTTCTAGAGACTTTTGACGTTTTAATAATATATACAAGTTACGCTTAATATATTTTATCCCACACTTAATAATAGATTTTTTCTCAAGAAAATCATCAATATACGTTGGAACAAAAAACCGAAAAGGTAATGTATATGTTTTTTTATAGCTTAGCATTTTTTACCCAATTCTTAATTTCATCAATAATACCTTGTGTACTAATATTATCTAAGCACTTACTTTTACCACTTCCATCACATCCTGCCCTATGACATGCAACACAGGGCATATTTGCTTGAAAAATTGTAATATTTCCATATGTTTGAATTGGCATATTAAATCTTGCAGATGTTTGTAATTCATTTGACCATGGCGACCATATTTTTAAATTTGTTGGTCCAAAAACTGCAAAAATTCGTTTATTTTGAGCTGCAGCTATATGCATATTAAGGGTGTCCATTCCAATATAAGCTATTGATAGTTGACTTAATGCTACATATTCTTCCATTGAGGTTTCACCAATAAAGTCATAGACATTATCTAAATAAGGAAGATTTTTTTTAATGTTTAAATCAATATTATTTCTACTACCAGTGATAATAACTGATGCTCCAAGTTTCGATAGACTTATAAGAAGCTCATTCCTTAAATTCTGAGCTAAAATCTTATACAAATATTGAGCAGATGGATGAAAAATATAAAATTCCTTAATTCCTTTATCGCTTAGTCGATTTTGAATACTTATGAGAGCTTTAGAATTGGGATCAATGGAATGATGAATATTGCCTTGTTTAATACCCAGAAAAGTTAAAGGCGTTAAATTTTGAGTGAGAATATGTTTTGAGTTATCATAAAAATAAAAATTACTTAAAAATATCTTTTTCCACCATGACTTCTTTTGATCTTTCTCCACAACACTAATAGATTTTTTACTTGCGATTAAAGCGTATAAAACACTTCTATCACTTGAAGTTAAATTAATACTTAAATCATATTTTTTATAAATATTAATTAAAATATTTTTTTCTTGTTTGAAGCGATTTCTTTGCTTCTCTTTATATGAGAAAGTATAAATATTTTTTATAAACGGAATTAGTTTTGCAACAGCAAGAGTGTCATCATTAATTAGTAAGTCAATATGAGGTAATTTATACTCTTCATATAGGGCTTTAATAAGAGAAGAGCTAAATAAAACATCTCCATTTGAGCGTTGAATAATAATCAGTATTCTTTTAATTTTTTTCAAAATTTTTGTATAAAAAAGAACTAAAGAAAATATACATCAAAGTTGTGTAATGGCCCAATAAGTATGAATCACTAAACATAATAACCAGAAATAATAAGGGTAATGCCAGACCAAGATCACGCCTTAACCTATTTTTATTTAAAAAAGATTGCTTTATCTGAAAGTAAAATATTGATAATAAGCTAACCAAACCTATTAGTCCCAGCTGGACAAGGATTAATACATACATATTATGTGGGTTAGTTGCATTTGGAAGAGAGGGGGTATTAATAAGATTAACTTTTTTATATTCAGCAGGAAAATCACCAGAACCGACCCCAATAAATGGGTTTTTCTTGATAATTTCCCAAGAGTTCACTGCAAAAGTAATTCTTAACCCTGTTGATGTATACTGATTGTCTGAAAAAATAGTAATATCAGAAATAACTGAATTGACTCTTGCTTCAAAAATACTACTTGTTTGGTAGGCTGTAAAAAAAATTCCAGGGATTAATATTGAAACTACAATTAGCGCTTTAATTTTTTCATTATTAAAAAATTGAAAAATTAAAATCGCTATCATTGAGAAAAACATTATTTGACCAGCCCTTCCTCCAGTAATAAACATATTAATTGAAAATACAACAGAAAAAAAACTGTAAAGAAAAAACTTTAACTTCATCAAATTAACATTAAAAAATATCTCATGCAGTAATAAGTATATTGCAATTGTTAATATGGGGTTATATGAGATGTGCGACATAAAAACATTTGGGTTATCTATATTATCTGCCTTTAATAATCCAAAAAAACCAGTTTCGGGATCAATTACCCCAAACCACACCAAAAATGACAGTGTTGCAGTAAAAGCTATTGCTAATATAAAGGCAAACAGATAATATTTTATATATGGCTCTTTTACAATAGTATAAAAAATTGGAAACAAAAGGCCAAAATACCACATTTTATGGACAATTTCCAAACCCCATAGTAAGTCTTCTGTCCAAATAAGACCAACAACATGCAAAGCGAAGAAAATTAGAGACGCTATTAAAACTTTACTGCCAATGATTTGGGTTAATTTTAACTTATAGTCTCCAGAAAAAAGCCATATAAAACAAATAATAACAATAACTGTATTAGCACCAGATACTGTTAAAGGCATTAGAAATGCAAGAAAAATCAATAAATACTGATAAAATTTATCCAAACTTAAACCCTTAGTCACATCAATCCTATACAATTACTAAAAATAATTAGGTCAATTATACTCACCTTGATTTATGACTATAAAAACTATTTTTCTTGATCGTGATGGAGTTATCAATAGAGAAATCAATTATCTTTATAAGATAAAAGATTTTGAATTTATTAATGGCATTTTTGAAGCGTGCTGCCATTTTAAAAGTCTTGGCTATAGTATTGTAATTGTCACAAATCAGTCTGGAATTGGACGGAATTTATATAAAGAAGAAGACTTTCAAAATTTGACTATTTGGATGCTTGAAGAGTTTAAGAAAAATCATGTTGAAATTCTAGATGTTTATCATTGTCCTCATGGGCCAAATTCTCTATGTAATTGCAGAAAACCTAAACCTGGAATGCTTCTTGAGGCAAAAATGAAGCATAGAATAAGTATGGGAGATTCATGGATGATAGGAGATAAAGAAGCCGACATTATTGCAGCTAATGGCGCTGGAATTGTTAACACTATTCTTGTAAAAAGTGGTCATGAAATTAATGAAGTTAACTCTAACGCAAGATATATTCTTGAATCCATTCATCAATCAATCAAAATCATTCTTAGTTAAAAAATTTTGATTTAGTAAGTCTTTAGCAACTTGTAAAATATCATTAATATCTATAACCCGAATTGAATAATCATTTTTATCTATTTTGTATGGATTTACCTCAGATTTAGATTCAATAATACGATTAATTTTTGTAACATATGTATTCCTATAGCCAGGAGTTGGGCCAAAAAGGGTTATTGATGGTCTACCTAACGCCCAAGCCATATGAGTTGGCCCTGTATCTGGCCCTATTACTAGATCAATTTTCGAAATCAAAGATATTAAATCTTTTATTGATAATTTTTCACAAATATTTACCTGAGGTGAAATTTTTTTTATTTTATCAGCTAAAAACTTTTCCTCTTCACTTCCCCAAATAACAAGATAATTAGCATTTAAGAGATTTGCTAACTCTGCAAACTTTTCAACTGAGTATTGTTTTGATGAAAAAGATGCCCCAGGAATTAATATAATATTTTTCTTTACTTTTGAAAGATGTGCATTTAAATATTTTTGGTCAGAGTACAAGAAAGGCAATTTATTACCAATATCTTCTACATTAAAAGGGAAATCTAAAGCAAATTTTATAATCTCAAAATTTCTTTCAATAACATTATTATCATAAGATGACTTAAAGGTTTTATTATAAAAAATTGATGCTAAGCCCTCTCTTGCTGAGGATTTTTCAAATCCTAGCGTTACCTTTGAAGGAATGCATCGAGAAATAATTGCTGATTTAATCAAGCCTTGCATGTCTATTACTAAGTCATAAGGCCCGCTCTTTTTTTGTAACTTTTTTAATTCCAAATAAAGCAAGTAAAATGATTTTTTCTTTTTAGAATTTTTAAAATTTATAGTATGAACTTTATTGATATCTGGATGAAACTCTAATAACTCTTTATAACTCTCTTCAACAACCCAATCAAGCGTTATGTCTGGACTGAATTTTTTTATATATTGCAAGACGATCATAGCGTGCACAATATCGCCTAATGCGGAAAGTTTAACTATAGCTATTTTCATAAAAACTATTTTACAACGTCATTCACTTTCTTCGCGCCACAAATTAAATTAAGAATTTAATGATATAATTTGCATACTAAAAACCATCCTATGAATTGATATAAATGAATTCTCAAAATAAAGAAGAAAAGCCCACTAACTTTATTCGTAATGCTATAAATACTGATCTTTCATCTGGAAAATATACAACTATTAAAACTCGATTCCCCCCTGAGCCAAATGGATACCTTCATATTGGTCATGCAAAGTCTATTTGTCTCAACTTTGGTATAGCAGCAGATTATAGTGGATATTGTAACTTAAGATTTGATGATACTAACCCTACTAAAGAAGAGATTGAATATGTTAATTCTATTAAAAAAGATGTTGAGTGGTTAGGGTTTAGTTGGGATGGTGAAGTTAAATTTAGCTCAAGTTATTTTGATAAATTTTATAAATGCGCTGAAGAGCTTATTTCTAAAGATTTAGCTTATGTATGTTTTTTAAGTGCAGAAGAAACTCATAAGTACCGAGGGAATCTTAAAGAACCTGGAAAAAATAGCCCATATCGTGAAACAAGTATTGAGGATAACTTAAAACTATTTAAAAAAATGAAGTCTGGTGGTTTTAAAGAAGGGGAGTGCGTTCTTAGAGCAAAGATTGACATGTCATCAAGTTTTATGTGTATGCGCGATCCCACTTTTTATCGTATTCGGTTTGAAACACATCATCAAACAAATAATGACTGGTGTATATATCCAATGTATGATTTTGCTCATTGCCTAGGTGATGCTATTGAAGGAGTTACTCACTCTTTATGCACCCTCGAGTTCCAAGATAATCGAAGAATTTATGATTGGACTTTAGAAAATTTAGATGATTTTAATACCTCTACTCGACCTCATCAATATGAGTTTTCTCGACTAAATCTGGAATATGCGACAACATCCAAAAGAAAACTGAAACTGTTAGTTGATAATAATCATGTCTCTGGCTGGGATGATCCAAGAATACCGACAATTTCAGGACTGCGAAGAAGGGGTTATACTCCAAAATCAATAAGGAACTTTTCAGAGCGTGTTGGTGTTTCAAAAGTTAATAGCTTGACGGATATTTCAATTTTAGAATCTTCAATTAGAGATGATCTAAATACAACTGCTCCTCGAACAATGGCAGTAATTAATCCAATAAAACTGATAATTGAAAATTATCCAAAAGGTGAAATTGAATCCCTTAAAGCTCCAGTTCATCCTCAACATGAAGAGATGGGGACTAGAGAAATTTTCTTTAGTCGTGAGATATACATTGATAAAGAAGACTTTGTAGAAGTGCCGCCAAATAATAAATATAAACGCCTATCAATCAATAAAGAGGTCCGCCTCAGGAATGCTTACGTCATTAAAGCAACACACTTTGAGGCTGATGAAGAGGGTCAAGTTAAAACTATTTACTGCACTTATGACCTTGATACATTAGGGAAAAATCCATCCGACGGAAGAAAGGTCAAGGGCGTTATTCATTTTGTTGAATCGAGCAAAGCTATTAGCGCCGAATTTAGAATATACGATCGCCTTTTTTTAGAGTCGAACCCAGCTAAATTTGACGACTTATCATCTTCAATTAATCCTAGCTCCCTTGAAATAAAAAATGGGTTTTTAGAGCCAAGTTTATCAAACGCAAAGGCTGAAAAAGCATACCAGTTTGAACGAGAGGGATACTTTTGCAGAGACAGTGTATCTGAAGGACTAGTATTTAATAAAACAGTTGGGCTAAGAGATACCTGGAATCAATAATCTATTTTTTGAAGCCAGTCATTCACTCGCTTTAATTCAGAATGCCTAGTTGTATCAATCTGAAGAGGAGTTACTGAAACAAAGTTATTGGAGATGGCGTGAAAATCTGTGCCCACTGAATTATCAGCTTCCTTCCCATTTTCACCAATCCAGTAAAGAGATGTATCCTCTTTATCTTTAATACTTGGTTCAGATTTATGCCTGCTTCCTAGGCGAGTACTCTTGATACCTTTAATTTCACTAAGAGGGATATCTGGAACATTAACATTAATAATGGTGTTGTAAGATAGTTCAGATTTATCAATTTGGGTAACTAATCTTTTGGCAATTTCTCCTGCTGTCTCGAAGTGATTACACTCCCAACTAGCTAAAGACATTGCAATTGATGGGAGTCCTAAAAATCGCCCTTCTATAGC